>Ga0153980_1000021_pt1 | contig 254750 bp, 214 predicted proteins | sample TSGA064MetaG_FD_104722 | JGI IMG/M metagenome (GOLD analysis project Ga0153980, IMG submission 104722) | Attine ant fungus gardens microbial communities from Georgia, USA - TSGA064 MetaG | ecosystem: Host-associated > Fungi > Mycelium > Unclassified | place: USA: Georgia, Magnolia Springs... | reverse complement strand
TAGTCTGAATTAGACTAATTCGTATATACTATTAACTTTATACTCAGATATTAGTAAAAAGTGTACGCGATGATTTTCAACTTTACCCTGTTGAGTACAGGCTCGACATCCATAATTGCTCTAAAATTTATTGATGAACAACAAAAAGAGTTCGTCGTAAAAACATCCTTAAAGATTAATCCCAATCGTTGGAATCCAGATAAACAGCGTCCGGAAAACATTTATTTAAAAATCTACAAAAAGCTTAATACAAAATTAGATTCGATCAAAATTGCTGTATCAAATTACCTGAAGGAGGTCGCATCTAAACAACGTAAATTCTCGCTCAATGTTGTCACCCGGCTTATAAAAAAGTCCTGCATCCTCAACGAAAGTTCGTTTGCAAAAGGAAGTCTGCTGGAGGCGACCGAAAATTTTATCCAGAGCCGCTTGCACCTCATATCAGGCAATACACATCGGCGATACAAGGTCTTTTTTAGCATGCTAAAGCGCTTCGAAGGCTTTCAGCAAAAACACCTGATGCTCAACGAAGTAAATAGCAACTTTGTCAAAGAATTCATTAAATTTGGTGAGCAGGAAGCCTATAGTTCAAGCACCATTTATCGCACCATATATTTTGTTCGTACGGTTCTCAATTTTCTAGAAAAAAGAGGGATACGCACCTTCGTTTACGAACTGGAACTCCCAAAAATCAAAAAATACAACCGTGTGATCAGCCTCACCGAAGATGAGCTCATTCGTATCAACGAAACTGTTGTCCCCCCAGAATTGAAGGCTGCCAAAGACTGGCTGGTCATTAGCTGTTACACAGGCCAACGCGTTTCGGATTTTATGAATTTTAACCTGGATATGATGGAAATTCTGGACGGAAAACCCTGCCTTTCCTTTACGCAGCAGAAAACACAAAAGACAATCCTGTTGCCGCTGCATCCGACGGCTATACATATTATGTCCGATAATGGAAACGACTTTCCTTCAAAACTTTCGGCTCAGAAATACAATGAACAGATTAAGGAAATCGCCCGTCTGGCCGGTATAAATAGCCTGATCAAAGTCCGCACCCGAAGTGGTTTCAGGTCGACAGAAAAGCTGATACAAAAGTGGGAAGCCATTACCAGCCATATCGGCCGACGCAGCTTTGCCTCTAATTTTTACGGCAAGATCCCCACACCATTGCTTATGCAAGCAACAGGACATAGTACCGAACTGATGTTTCAGCGCTATATCAGCAATACCGACACCGAACGAACACGCTCACTGGGCGCTTATCTCGATGAAGTGTACAAAAGTAAATTTTTAGTATCCGGTTAAATTTAAATTTCTTGAACTCATGACACACAAAAGCTCAAACTAAATAAATTGCACTAACAACTAAAATAAAAATATCGGCAGACTAACAGCGCTATTTCTTCGGGGTAAAAGCATTTCTAAAGTTGATAAATCAAGCGGAAAAATGAGCTAATCGCGTTTTCCTTCCCTCCTACCGGAAAGCCTACCGCCATACCAACGGCTAATTTATCATTTAGCCCTAATTTCATTTGTGGTCTGAGGGTGGTCTCTAACCTTCCGGAAGCAACTTCCTGATTCACCTCAAGCCCTATAAAATGATCCGTTTGTGGTAACGTATAGTGAAAGGATGTATTGATTTGCCAATTCATCTCTGTCTTACCAGAGTTATAACGATAAGCAATCTCTGGTCCGGTATAAATCAGTGTATGCCAGTTCGTGTGCCAGCTTTTCGCAGCCACAAAAAAGGGATTGAATGCGGTACCCCCATCCACGAAATTAAAAATCTGCGTAAAGCCTACAGCCAATGTTGTCGCCTGCTTTTTAGATACATAAAAGGAATATTGAGATGACAACCTTAACCTTTCAAGTTCATTGCCCGAGGAAACGTCGGCTATTTTACTTTTTGAATAGACAAAATCAGTTTCTACTTCCAGCCCCAATCGATCGATGGGTGCAAACTCATATTCTGCCAAGTAGCCGTATTTATCTGCCTTGCCCATTTTTTTAATGTCCGCCCCCACATTAAACTCCTTCTCCCCCTTCCTAGAGCCCAGATCACGAACAAGATCATTATAGAGCGGCTCGGCATGGTGCACCTTATCCGGCAAGGGTCTATTTTCCTGCGCACTGACTGAATCCATCAGAAAGAGAATTCCTGTTATCACAAAAAATCCGAATTGTTGTATGGCCTGTCTATTGTAGTTCATGCCACAAATCACCGATACAATTATGGAAACAATTGGGAATGTCCGGCCTTGATGTTATTCGGTCTTTAATCTTGTCCGCAGGGAGGGATCCAGCGCATCCTTATGCAATAGCAGAGTGATGGTTTTATAGTTGACAAATTCTTTGGTAACATACATATACCCTTTAAAATCATTGGCTTTGCCCCATGAATTTTTAACAAGGTAGTATTCTTTACCCTGCTGATCCTTGGCTAGTCCCACGATATGCATCGCATGATCATCGGTCGTTCCCCAGTTGTCGAAAGCCATCTGCCGTTCTTCGGCAGTCACTTTCCTTTCAGGCATTGGTTTGACAAACATGGCTTTTTTCTCATCGCTGGACATGCTCTCAAAGGGCTTTTCGGGAACGAAAGCAATGCCATAAGGCCAAGAGAACCCCTTTTCAGACACATCCGTTGTCCAGGCAATGGTAAAGCCCCGCTGCAATGCCGTATCAATAATCCCTGTTAGATCCGGCATCGGTACATTATAAAAACGATCAAATGACCAATTGTCCGGCACCAATAGTACAAAAGGTTTGTAGTACGGCTGATCTGTCACAGAAGCAAAACCAATATAATCATCAGGACTGATGCCGATCACCTGGTCGGCAAATGAGCGTGCCGTATAAGTCTTTCCCCTAAAGTCAAATTTTTCAGGCACTTCCCCAAGATGTGCATCAAGTGCAGCGCGGTAGGCCTGCTCCCAGTTGGGGGTCAATGGTCTGCTTTTCACAAGCACTTTGAGCATGGTGTTCAGCATGGGTGTCATCTTTTTAAAATCATTGTAGGTTTGGTTGCCACGCAAGCCGGCGTAAGCGGACCTGGGCATCGCACCATACTTGCGAAATACGTTGAGGACATCATGCAGTTGTCCCCCTTCGCCCATTGTAAGCCCCCCATGGAGACGCACATAATTATGCGCCCTTTCCACATAGGCCTGCCGGGCCGTATAGACCTGTGAAATTTCAACAGGCTCTTTTCCCATACGGATCATCTCCGACTCCAAAAATGAATTGCCGGTATAGGACCAACAGGTATTCGATGCGCCCTGTTGTTTCACCGGGGTGCAGCCAAGATTGATAATATCCGTAAATACATATTCCGTCCGGATCCGCTTGTACTTGTTTTTAATGAACATCTTTCGGCCGTAATTGACCAGCAATGCCCCGATAACAAGTACAAGCAGAATAATGACAGGCTTTTTATATTTTTTCATAATATCTTATTAACGTCCGCCACCGATGACCGCTGTAAACCGGGGCCAGAACTGCTTTAAAAAACTGTAAATCACCAGACCAAAAACAATGATAATAACGGGACAAAATACATATAGGAATAGCAATAAGACTTCAGACTGTGGCTCAAGTATCTTAAATAAAAATTTGATAACAAAGACCAAAGGCAAACGATGGTAGGCAAAAATAAAGAAGCTGCTATTGGCCAGGAACGCGTTTGTGCGCCAGCTTTCTTTTGCTATAAAATGTGCAACGACTGACACCGTAGCAATAAGACCTATGCAAATGCCTGCACAGTATAAATCAACCCACCAGCTTTTGTTTAGAAAGATGAGCTGTGCCGCAACAAGCAGGAGATACAATGGTACCACGATCGATAGCATCGGCCGCATACCACGCGCAAAGTTTTTAGTATTGATACTAAAATATGCCCCTGCAGTGAAGAAAAAGAAAGAAACGGTACTCAGCCCCGGCAAATAAAAAAAGGGATTAAAAATCCAGAGCAATCCCAATATAATGACTGCATAAGCCCGCAACTTTTTAATCAGGATATAGACTATTGGCGAAAACAACACCACAACCATCAGATCACGGATAAACCAAAAGGGCGAATTAATAGGTAATGATTTCCTTAAATTTGGGTTAATTTGTGAGGTATCCCAAAAAGACCAGAGCCAGTCCTGCAGGCTATAGTCGGTTATTAATTTGTTTCGCCCGGAAACTAAGCTTCCCGACAAAAATAGCTGCGCGAGCAAAAGGAATAAGATGACCAATAGATTCCAGAAAACATAGGGAATCAACAGAGACCGCACACGATTTTTTAATTTCCGCAGGTAGATTTCCGTAGAAAAACCGGCTGTTTTATAGAAGAATAAAAAACCTGAAATAAAAAAGAAAAGCGGTACACAGACCTCGAAAATAACTTTGGAAAATAAAAAAAAGATATGCGAGAACAAAGGATAGTTAACAAAGCTGATCTGCTTGACACCCGTCATAACAATATCTGAAAAATCCGTATGGATAAATACCACACCCACAATCAGCGGGAAACGCAAAAAGTCAATGGTCTTCGACTGTAGCTCATCGTCAGACATTTTATAATGATAATCTTTACCCATTAGTTAGATTTACAATACACATTTGCGCCATTAAATTACACATTTCTAAGTAAATATCCAGCATCTGGTTTTCGGTTGGGCACATCTCCCTGCTGAGCACAAGTAAATCTAACGCCTAAATAAAGCGTTTAGAACAATATTCTGTGTACCAAAAGCGTTACATAATAACTAAACCACATCAATAAAGGAGACTACTATGCAGCTAAAATCGCTTAAACTATAGCAATAAATATTAATAAAGGGTTAATACGTCATTCTATTTTTTTATTGTCCACAAATCAATCAGACCAGCGCTAAAAATGAGCTCGATCATCTCCTATTTTCTGCCTATTTCTATTGTACTATCCCCTTTCCTTGCCTCCGCACAAGACGCATTGCTAAGTGGCACCGTTCGCGATTCCGTGACTCAAAAACCGCTGATCGGAGCCATTATTACCATAAAGGGCGGCATAGGCACGACCACAAACTTACAGGGACATTATCAGATTACACTTCCCTCAGGTATTCAGCAGTTGACGGTAAGTTACATGGGCTACCGGTCGCAGATAACAACGGTCGAGTTAAGGCAGGCACTTGAAAAAAGCTTTGCGTTACAGCCTTTGACCAATCGAATGGACGAGGTTCTCGTATCCGCCAAAGAGAAGGGCGAAGCCATCGACGCCCCACAGATGAGCACGACCCATCTCACGATGAAAGATATGAAAGATGTCCCCGTCCTCTTTGGCGAGAAAGACCTGGTTAAAACCATTCAGCTGTTGCCCGGTGTACAAAGCGGTGGGGAAGGTTCGGCCAATTTTCATGTACGCGGTGGCGATGGAGGGCAGAACTTAATCTTACTTGATCAGGCTACCGTATATAATGCTTCGCATCTGCTTGGATTTTTCTCCACCTTTAATTCCGATGCCATCAAGGATGTGCAGCTCTATAAGGGCGGGATACCGGCCCAGTTTGGCGGAAGGATATCTTCGGTATTGGACGTCTCCATGTTGGATGGCAATAAAAAACAGTTTTCCGGCGAAGGTGGGCTGGGTATCGTCGCTTCGCGGCTCAAACTTGAGGGCCCCATTGTAAAAGATAAGAGTTCGTTTTTATTCAGTGCCCGCCGTTCCTATGCCGATTCATTTTTAAAACTGGCGAAAAGTAAAGATATGGATAAGAATAGCCTGTATTTTTATGATCTGAATGCCAAGCTTAGTTTTAATCTGGGTAAGAAAACCAACTTATACCTATCGGGCTATCACGGCAAAGACAGATTAAAGTACAATGACCTATTTCACCTTTTCTGGGGAAATACCACAGCGACGGCACGGTTGAACCACCTCTTTAACGATAAAATATCGAGTAACACCTCGCTTATCTACAGTGGATTCAATTATCAGTCCGGTGTCTCCAGCGAGCAGATTGATTTTCAGGTGGCCTCCAACATCCGGAACGTCAATGCTAAGCAGGATTTCTCCTATTATGCAAATATCAATAATACCATCCGGCTGGGTGTAAGCGCATTGGCACAGTCCATCCGGCCGGCAAATCTCTCTTCAGACAAAAATCAGTCTGTCAATCCGACAGCCATTGAAAGCCAGCGCGGGATTGATCTCGGGGGTTATATCTCCCATGAATGGAAAGCGACCACCAACCTGTCGTTACAGTATGGTATCCATGTCCATGATTTTATGGTCCTGGGCAGACGGACCTTCTATCAATTTGACAAAAACGGAAATCCCGTTTCGGAAAAGCGGGATAACAGCCGAATTGCCAAACACTATATCAATCTAGAACCACGCCTGTCTGCCAGCTTGAGGTTGGATGAACGCAGCAGCTTAAAAGCCTCGTACAACCGCATCGTCCAGAACCTGCACCAGCTGACCAATACCACCGCCAGCTTGCCCACCGATCAGTATGTGCTCAGTAGTCTCCAGATTAAACCGCAGCGCGTAGACCAGGCTGTCCTGGGCTACTTTCGTACCTCTACGGATAAACAGTACGACTTTTCGGTCGAGGCCTATTATAAACGTCTGGGTAATCAGATTGACGTGCGCAACGGAGCCACCTTACAGGCAAATGCCTATTTTGAAGGAGAGCTGCTCTTTGGTATTGGACGGGCTTACGGCCTGGAGGGGTACCTGCGCAAGAACAGCGGCCGTCTTAAAGGCTGGATCAGCTATACCCTTTCCAAAAGCCGGCGTAAATTTAACGGAATCAATGCCGGAAACTGGTTCAATGCACGGCAGGACCGTACGCACGACCTCGCGGTTGTGGCCAATTATGCCCTTTCGGACAGCTGGACACTCAGCGGAACATTTGTCTTCAATACCGGAAATGCCGTTACCTTTCCAAGCGGAAAATACCTTGTCAACGGCAAATCCATGTTCTACTATACCGAGCGGAACGGCTACCGCATGCCTGATTATCACCGTCTGGACCTGTCAGCGACTTACGACCCCAATAAAAACGGTAAACGCTTTCATTCGAGCTGGACAATTGGCCTATACAATGCCTACAACCGCAAAAATGCTTACACTATTGACTTTCGGGAAAACAAGGCCAACCCCAATCTGACCGAAGCTTACAAAATTGTTTTATTCGGAATTATTCCTTCCGTCACCTGGAACTTTAAATTTTAGACCCCATGAATGCTAAACGATCTTTTATCCTATCCGGTCTGTTGCTGCTGATTTCCTCCTGTGAGGAAAAAATGGATCTTGCTCTCAATAAGGCTGCAGCCCGCGTTGTTATCGATGCTCAGTTGTCCGATGCCGGTTCAGTCCAGCGGATACGCCTTTCACGATCCGTCGGATTTGACGATCCCATCAATACTTCCGGGATCAAAGGAGCAACGGTATCGGTCAAAGACAATGAAAATAGGAACTACTCTTTTCAATATGAGAAAGACGGCTATTACATCCACCGCAACTTTAAACCCCTTGCCGGCCGAACCTATACGTTGCATGTTGACGTCCAAAAGCAGCAATATAGCGCTACCTGCCAGATGCCCGCCTATGTTGCCGTGGAGTCAACCAATATTTCCGAAAAGAATCTCGCTGGAGAAAATTATTTTTTTGCAGCACTGACCTTTAAAGATCCGGCTAAAATTTCCAATTATTATATCTATACCCTCTCCACCAATGGTGGCCCCTTTCGTTTTGCCCGAGCAGAGTCTGACCAATTTAACGACGGGCTCAAGGTAACCCATTATATAACCGACCAGGAGAAAGACCTATCCCGTGGCGACACAATTACTGTACGCCGTTATTGTGTGGACCAGAAAACCTATCAATATTGGAACGAATACCAAAGCAACAACCTCAGCAATGCCGCACCAAGCAATCCGAAATCCAATATCTCCAACAACGCATTGGGCTATTTCTCGGTTGCGGCAGCAAAGGAATATCAACTACAGATCGGACGTTAACCAGGACCTCATTGCATGCACAAATTATTCACGATTGTCACTCTCCTCCTCACGCCCCTCGGCGATCAGTTCGTTGACTTCACTCATTTCTCCCTTTTCAAGGTCTTTGATATCCTCCGCCTGCTCATCCGAATAGCGATCTATAAAGAAGGTACAGCCCATAGGGAAGTGATCAGAACCTACGGAGGGATAAATAAACAGTTTGTCTATAAATACATTCGGGCTATGGAATAGCAAATCCAGCGGCACCCTGAAAAACCAATAATTGGCATGAAAGGTCGATAAGATGCCACGTCCGATCCGCGCATCGATCAGCTTGCTTGTTTTTTTAAACAGGACCGAGGACCGTGCCCAGGCCACATTGTTAAAATCACCCGTCACCACTACCGGCATTTTATAATCGCGCACCTTTTTTGCTACGCTGAGCAGATCACCATCCCGTTCTTTGGAATTTTCTTCCTCCGTAGGACTTGGAGGCGGTGGATGCACCGCAAAAAATATAAAACGATGACCGTCTTGTGTCTCCAATTCAGCCTCGATACTCGGAATGTCATCAGCGACAAAGTAATGTACCTGACTTTTATTGACCTTGAGCTTGGTGTAAAAATGCATGCCGTAGGTATTATCCAAGGTCACTTTGACCACATTTGGATAGTCTGATTCCAATTCACGCAAGGCATTTTCCCAAACCGCATCGCTTTCCATTGTCAAAAAAATCTGCGGTTGCTCTTTCCGAATCAGATCTATAAAACGGTCGTGCTCTTTATTGAACTGCAAGACATTACAGGATATAATTTTAATGCTATCCGAGGCATCTTTCCCCTTTTCATATTTTTCTTTACGCCAAAATTTGGTATAGCGTACCAGGATAAATACATGATAGCCAATCAATAGTGCCTGAACGATCTGTATACTCCATATCCAGGGAGCATCCACAAAAAGGTAAAAGCCCCAGGCTAGCAATGGCACCTGAAAGACCAGCAGCTGCAGCTTCACAAACTCAGCCACCCGAAACACCCAATGCTGGCACCGGATAAAAGGCAGCAGACTCAGGATAATCAAGAGCCCCGATAAAACAAAAAATAAAATCTGCATATTGCTTTCAAAATTACCTCACAAAGATATGGCTTGAACAAGACATTTCCGTATCCAATCACTGACTGGCAGGAAGATCCCTTACAAAGGATTACACTTTAATTTCTTTCGCGGTGTAATCGACACGTGTTTTGGACAGGGCATCCGGAAAATTGACCCTGATATAGTCGATCATCTGTTCACGTATGTAACAGCGCAGGTCAAAGGCCTGCCCCGAATTACGGCAACTCATCAGGCAGCGTATCTCCATGGTCTGCTCCCTAAAATCGGTCACCTGCAAGACATTCACTTGACCATCCCATAAGGGGTGCCCGGTAAGCAAGGCTGTCAACTTCTCCCGCAACTGCTGCACGGGGATGGTGAAGTCGGTGTATATAAAAACTGTTCCCAATATCTCGGCTGTAGTCCGCGTCCAGTTCTGAAAAGGTTTCTCGATAAAATAGGTGATCGGCAGTACCAGACGACGTTTGTCCCAAATATTGACCACCACATACGTGAGGTTGATTTCCTCGACCTTTCCCCATTCCCCTTCTACCACCAGCACATCATCCATTCGTATCGGCTGTGTAAATGCGATCTGAAACCCCGCCAGCAGATTCCCCAGCGACTTCTGTGCCGCAAAGCCAATGATAATACCTCCGACCCCCACACCGGTCAGCAATCCGGCACCGATCTTTTGCATGCTTTCGAAACTTAATAATACAATCGCCAGCGCGACCACAATTATAATGGTCACCACCACCTTTCGGATAAAGACGATCTGCGTCCGTACCTTCCTTTCGCGGAGGTTATTTTCCTTGTTGACATCAAAGCGATGGTAAAGATAATCTTCAAATACCTTGATGGCCTGAATCAGGGCCATGGCGAAAAAAAACACCAGTAGAATCTCATTGATCTTGGCCACCACCCGTAATGTCGTGGGATTAAAATGCGCAAAAGGCAGCAAGCTATTGAAAACCACTAAGGGGATAAACACGCTTAATATTCTGTTAAACCTCCGGGTAAAAGAGCGAAATAGCGAATAAGAAGACTGCTCGATCGCCTGTTTGCGCAACAGCGGTATAAACAGCATCTTGATCAGGATACCGATCAGGAATGAAAATAAAATTAATGCCATATTCCACAGCCATGCAGGCCAGGCCTGTGAAAGTTGGATTAAAGCTTCGGTCATAACGTTACAATTTTCTAGGGTTCAACATCTACGTACTAGTATAACTATTGGGGGGCTCGAACGTTTACTTTATTTTGAGAAAATGAGCAGTTCCAACCGTAAAGGGATTGATTCAGCACATAAAATTTAAGACAACAAAGACCTTTGGTATATTTTTTGAAACAAAGCAGTCTATTGCAATCAACAGGAAATGGAGGTACATAGTGAGATGCTGTATACTATAAAATAGACAAATCCGTTTTATACAGATGAAACAAAAAAATAAAACTATCCAAAAAGAATTAAACCAAACACACACATAAAAACTATGAGCAAGAAAAAAGACAATTCAAGATGGCTGAATGTGGCCATATCCTGGGGCGCGAGTATCGTCATCATCGGGGTACTGTTCAAGATCCTCCACATCGGCGGCAGCACGGCCAACTATATGATCGGTATCGGACTCGGTGTGGAAGCCCTCCTTTTCTTTCTGATGGGTTTCAATCCGCCGGCACCAGAACCAGACTGGAGCCGCGTCTATCCTGAACTGGATGATAATTTCAACGGTGAGCTGCCTGTTCGCGGCAAAGCAGCCGTAGCACAGCCCGCAGGCCCATCAGCGACAGCCGCATTGGATAAAATGTTTGCGGACGCCAATATTGAGCCGGCAAGTATTGAAAACCTGGGCCGTGGATTACGTGACTTCAGCGAGAAGGTATCGGCCATCAACAAACTGTCTGACGTTTCGCTGGCAACAGAAGAATTTACACAGAAACTGCGTACGGCAACGTCAAAATTTGATCACCTGAGCTCAGCTTTTGAAAAAGCTTCGGAAAACCTCGTAGCGATGTCAAACACCTCCGGTGATACGGCAAATTACCACGACCAGGTGAAAAACCTGACAACCAATCTCGGTCAGCTCAATGCCATGTATGAGCGTGAACTACGCGACTCGGCATCTCACCTGCAGTCCATGAATAAGTTTTATGAGAACTTAAGCTATACCATGCAAAACTTCAACGAATCATTGGATGACTCCAAAGCATTTAAAGAAGAAGTGGGCAAGCTGGCGAAAAATCTGAATGCATTAAATGCCATTTACGGTAATATGCTCAGTGCCATGAACCAGCCACGTGTATAATTTATCCTTGTATTACTTAAATTAGAAAAAATGGCATTAGGAAGAGAAACGCCAAGACAGCGGATGATCGGCATCCTCTATCTGGTCTTGCTTGCTTTACTGGCACTCAATGTACCGGATTCAATCTTGGATGCATTCAAAAATATCAACAACAGTCTCGAAACATCCAAGTCAAATGTCAACACAGCTGTACAACAGCTATTCGCTGCATTTGAAAACACCAAATTAAAGGAGGAACCCACAAGGGCCAAACCTATTTACGATAAAGCGAAAAAAGCTCAGGCCATTATTGGCGAGCTCGATAAATACATTCTGTCCCTAAAAGAAGAATTTGTCAAACAGGGCGGCGGTTATGATGAGGAAAAGGGAGACCTGGTCAAACGGGAAAATGAAGACATCTCCCCCAACCTGATGATCAATGAGAAAAAAGGAACGGTTCTTAAGGACAAAATTAATGAAACCCGTTCCAAGTTATTGGCATTACTGACACCCGAAGAGCAAAAAATGGTTTCCTTTTCCCTTGAAGCCAAGAATCCGGAGAAGTCCGTGAATGGCAAAAAATCCTGGGAAGAGATCAATTTCGGCAGTGGCACGCCATTGACCGCAGCCATGACCATCCTAACAAAGATCCAGACCGATGCACAAAATGCCGAGTCGGATGTGGTGAAGATCATTCTGGGCAAAATGGATCAGGCCGTGGTCAATCTGGACAAGTTTGCTGCAGTAGCCGTTGCGCCCACGTCTTACTTGGTACAGGGACAACCTTACAAAGCAGAAGTCTTTTTAACCGCATCTGATTCAAAGTCCGCACCGGCGATCTCTGTCAATGGTTCAGCATTACAGATTGTGGACGGTAAAGGCGTATATTCTGTACCGACAAACCGGGAAGGCATTTTTAGCTGGACCGGGGTGATTAAAGTCAAACAAACGGATGGATCCTTTAAGGAATATCGCACACCTCAGCAGACCTATCAGGTAGCCCGTCCTTCGGCCGTGGTCTCACCGGATAAAATGAATGTCCTGTATATCGGGGTCAATAATCCGATTTCCGTTTCTGCGCCGGGCACACCTACGGATAAAGTGCGGGTAAGCATGAGCGGCGGCAGCATATCCAGCGCTGGTGGCGGCAAATATAATGTCCGGGTGAGTTCGCCGGGCACGGCACATATCTCTGTATCCGCAGAAGTGGCTCCGGGTAAAACACAGACCTTGAGTTCAACGGAATTCCGCGTCAAAAGAATCCCGGATCCGATTGCCAAATTTGCCGGCAAAACAGGCGGATCCATGGCGACAGTAGCACTGAAGGCACAAAATGCACTGTTTGCGAAACTGGATAACTTTGACTTCGACGCGACCTTTAAAGTGACCAAGTTTACGATGATTATCGCCAAACCCCGTGCAGACGCCATCGTGCTGTCCACCTCGGGCGGTCAGTTAAGCTCAAGCATGTCATCGGCATTAAATGGCATTGTGCCGGGTACACGCGTGATCTTCGACAATATTGTTGCTGTCGGTCCGGACGGGACGTCCAGACAGCTCAATGCCGTCGCATTAACAGCAAACTAGCAAAATCACCCCTACATTTATACATGAGGCCTTCTCCTTTATTGGAGAAGGCTTTTTTACTTCTTTATAGTTGATCTTTTGGTCATCAGCCGAAATTTGGCTCGAAAGTAAAATAGAATCAATGCATTGTCGCAGATTTCAAGAAAAATTTTATCTTTATATTAATAACCATTTTATTATACTGTGTACCAGGCCTCATTCAAGTAGGATGGTACTGCTACAAAAAAGCTTTCTAAAGCACCAGGAGGTTAATTTGAAACAAAAACAAGAAGATATTATTGCTTATGCACTTTCGAAAGTGCGTGAATTTCAGCGCCAACACGGCAGAACCCCAATTCGCCGGGAAATGGAGAACATCAATACAATTGCCCGCCGGCATTTTGGCTCCTGGAATAACTTTATTCTTGCGGCGGGATTAAAGCCTAATATAAACAAGTCCAAAGAAGAAATTACAGCTGAGCTACTGACATTGGTAAACGACTTTTATAAAATTAACGGACGGATTCCAATGCGCAGGGAATTTTCTGCAAAATCAACCAGTATCAATAAATATTTTGGATCCTGGAACAAGTTTATTGCCGCAGCCGGGTTTGCCCCCAATGACCGCAGAATTTCTTCCATCGGAAAACTAAAAAATTCATTGGTCAAATTTTACCTTAAACATGGACGCTCACCCAGCATATCAGATTGCACCAAAAAGAATGGGCTCTATAATTCATTATCCTATTACAGACATTTTAAAGTCGACAGCTGGGCTGATGTACTGGAGTACGCCAAGTTAAAACCTCACTTTCGGATTACAACGATGACGGAAGCTGAAGCCAAGGAGAAAGTGATCAAGCTAATCAAAAAGCACCGTATCAAAAATTATAAAGACTACAAACGGTTAAAGCCCGAAAATTATCCCTCGGTTTGGTACCTGAAAGAAAAATTTGGCTGGAATAACTTATGTTATCTCGCCGGAACTAAAATACCCGTTACCAAGTTTAGTATCAGAGATTATTACCTCAGCTTAGCCAAGGAACTCGGTAGAACACCAACCACCAAAGAGTTGGAAGCCAAAATGGGCGTCACTGCCGGGGCGATGGTCTGGAAAACCGGCCAGCGCTTAAATCGCCTGATCGAATCTTTCGGCCAAAAGCCTGCTTTTAGTACGCGTGAGCGTTGCAAGCTCAGCAAAAAGCAGCTTGCGGAACGCTATAAATCCAAAAGCATCGAACATGGTTATCCAAACGGAATGCCACGCAGCAAGCTGATGGAGCTGACCGGTTACTCCAGGGATGTATATGAATTTCGTTTTTTTTCGATGAATGGACTGCGGCTTGTCTGTGGATTCAAACTACTCCAAACCGGCAGTAAGCGGTACACCGAAGAGGAATTGCGTAATATATTGAAGAAGCCGCGTTACGCCAAAAGAAATTAATTGAGGTGATGACCAAAAAAGAAAGAGCCATTCCCCTATGGCAATGGCTCAAAAAATTCAATAAATTGCTGTTATTTACGCTGGCAATCGGCTGTCCACACTTTGTCATCTTTGGTGTAACCGATTGTTAATTTACCAGCATCAATACGGATCACTCCGGTACCGGCCGAGCCTATATTGATCAGCACGTTATCCTTCTCCTCAAAATCAACGCCATTGAGATTAGGAATACCATTGCCAAAAGCAAAATTATAGGTATTGCCAGTTTTCGTTACTGTAATACTTCCGTCAGCAGAAGGTACATCTTTACTATTATCCTTTAGATCGTCAAACGCAATCTTTCCTTCGTATTTGCCGATAAAAAGATTGTTGTCTGCCGGATCATCATCTTTGCTGCATGAAGTGAAACTGATTACTGCTGTCAAGATAAGCATCCCTAGTCCCAATGTTTGAATAAATTTTCTCATCGTTAATGTGTTTTTTATTAAAAATCGATAGGTTAAATCCAAACTTTATGCCATTACCCCAGGTGCAAAATAAGATCCGTATCAATTGAAACAAAAGAAGTATAAATACAGATCACCCGTACAAATACAGTACTGCATACCAAATTATTTATCGCGATACATTTGTATCAGGTCCAAGTGGAGCCGGTGGAACTGTAGCCACATTGCGTTCAATCTCCTGTGTTTCCACATGTACGGCAAATTCAGCCGGCTTGATGGGTATACCTTTTACCGTTGCATATTCGCGTGTGAAAATGGCACCGAAATAAAGGATCGTAGCCGTGTAATATACCCAAAGCAGGATAAGGACGAAAGAACCTGCTGCGCCATACGTATCCTGGGTAGAGGAAGTCTGCAGATATATTCCGATCAGGTATCTCCCCAATATAAATAAAGCTGTCGTAAACAAAGCGCCGGCCCGCACCGTCTTCCATTGGATCTTAACATCTGGGAGCGTCTTGAAGATCACCGCAAATAACACAAAGACTACTGCACAGGAAATCGCGAAATTTAGGAGATTCATCAAGACAACTGTTATATCAGGAAAATAGTGCAGTAGCCGCTGTGTCAATGCCAGAATCAGTCCATTGATAATTAAAGTGACCACCAGCAGAAAGCCCAAGCCAATGACAAGCGATGAGGATAGTAATCGGTCCTGTATGATTTTCAGCCAGCCCTTTTTGGGTTTGGGCAGCACATGCCATATTTTATTGATCGAGTTTTGCATATCCCCAAATACGGTCGTTGCGCCAATGATCAAGGTGACCAAACTGATGATCAAAGCCGTATTTGATTTGCCAGACAGTTGCAAATTCTGAATCACCTCCTGGATTTGCTTGGCAGCACTGTTTCCGACCAATCCATTCAACTCCGTGAACACTTTCCCCTCAATGGCTTCTGTACCATAGAATATCCCAGCCAAGGCAATGATCAACACAAGGATCGGCCCGATTGAAAATACCGTGTAATAGGACAGAGAAGCACTGTATTTCATGGAATCCTCATTCATAAATCCGGATACGGTATTTTTAAAGATGGTCCAATATGTTTTTACCTGATTCGAGCTTTTCCTTTTTACTTCCATCGCGCGTGTGGTTTTATACAGGTGAACCTCCGACAACGACAGAATGTTTTGTTTATAACAAATCAACACGCTACTTTTCCCTTTAGGCACAAAATTTGTCGCTGCAAAAAAAGAAAAATAACAGATCATGAAAAGAACAGCACTATTATTTGCACTCGCGGCAGTTGTGGTTTCCTGTAACCAAAAACCAAAAGAAACCACAGCAGCTCCCGCTCCACAAGATACATCGGCGACTGAAGAGCCCGTTAAAATTGATACATCGGCAACACTCGACCTTGCGAGCATCCCCTATTCGGATGCAGATATCGGTGTATTCCCGTTTTTTACGTCACCAAAAGGTTATAAAGAGATGAACCAGGCGATCAAAAAGGACTTTGATGTTTGCTATTTCGCAATTAATGGTGTCATGAAGCCCTATGAAGGACGGCTGTATAAAGCAAATATTACCAATGAGCCGGGTACGCAGTTTTCACAGCGCTATTTTGAAAAGAGTATGGAAGATTATTTAGCATCAATAGGTGCTGTTAAAGTTTTCGATGGAACCATCACGCCCGAAGAATACGAACGGTACCATAAACAAGACCCCTATAAAGGTGATGAGGGCGATATCGGCTATGCGGATGAACAGATCCGGGTATACGTCATCCGGAGTAAAAATCAGGGCAATATCTTTATTCAATATACGGCAAATAATGCGGGTGCCAAGCTCAATATACTGCAGGAAAACAACTTTAAACAAACTATCCAAAAAATCACGGCAGACGATATCAGCAAGGATCTATCAGAGACTGGAAAATCAATTGTTTACATCACATTCGATACTGATAAATCCAGCATAACCACAGCGGGCACCGATCTGGTTATTCAGATTGCCGAAGCGCTAAAAAATGACCCCACACTTAAAATCGCTATTGAAGGGCACACGGACAACACAGGTGATGCGGCACATAATAAAAAACTATCTGATGATAGGGCGCACGCAGTGATGACAGCATTAGTAGGACAAAAAATAGACAAGTCACGCTTATCAGCCAAAGGTTACGGTGCCGAAAGACCACTTGTCGCCAATGATTCTGAAGAAAACAAAGCTAAAAACCGCCGCGTCGAGCTGGTTAAGATCAAATAAACAATTCCTGCTGAACCATACGATACTTCCCAAGATATGAAAGCATCGTATGGTTATATTGTATCAACTATATATGCAGCATTTTTTGTAACCAATCGTTTAAATAACTCACAACTGTTTAACAAATTAAAGGTATGCTAAGTAATTTTTTTATATTTGATATTAATCTTAAATCTTTCGATTTCAAGCAGTATTATGACCACTAAACAACAGTCGAGAAAAAAATATCAAGGAGAAAAAAATAATAAGGAACGAACCATGGGGAAGTTAATTGCTTCCGTTGGTAAAGTACTTGAAGAGAAAGGTTATCCCGGTCTCACCATTGCCAATATTTCAAAAGCGGCAGGTGTTGACCGCAAGCTCATTGGCTTATACTTCGGCACATTGGACAAGCTGGTTGAAACTTACATCAGGGGCAAAGACTATTGGCTTACTACGACGATGAATGCTGTGGGATATTTTGGAGATGCGCCCGAGGTAGGGTCAAGAGGTTTTTTGGAATCTTTATTATTAAATCAGTTTGACGATTTTCTTACCAATACAGAAATGCAAAAGATTTTGGCCTGGCAGATCTGCGAGGAATCTGCACTCATGTCGGAGATTTCGCAGGAACGGGAAAAGATGAGTGCCCTGTTCTTTGCTTTTGCAGATAAAGAACTTCAAGGCAAGGACCTCGACCTCAGGGCTGTTGTCACTATTCTGGTTGCAGGAATCTATTATATTGTTCTTCATGCTGCACATACAAAAAGTACCGTCTGTGAAATAGACATCTCCACCCCAGAGGGATTGAACAGGATCAAAGCTTCGATCAAAAACATTTTAGGGTGGGCCTATAACTCGGTCGAAGAGCCGGCCGGATAGCTATATCCCCCCTTATTTTCCGTTTAGCAGAACATGGTTCGGTATGCGCTATTCTTTTTCAGGGCTATGTGCGCTAATGAATTCGCCGGCTGACCGCTCCTCCAAACGGGCGACGACCTTGAATGCGTGATAGATCTGATCGACTGTATATTGATGCTCATCTAAAGTTTCAAAGAATACTTCATTCAGCGCCTTTACCATCCTTTCGATCTGATCATAGGACTGCAGTGTTGTCATTGTAAATCTTATACCGGAATGGTTTTTGGATACAGCGGGAAATACCCCGATGTTCAACAAAAATCCGCGCTTGATCATTTTTTCCATGATAATGTATGCAAGCTCGGCCCTCGATGTACCTATAAAGAATATCCCCGAATCAAAATTCGAAATTAAAGGCAATTCAGTAGCTCTAAATAAAGAGCTTGCATATTTTATACGATTTGCAAGTTCAGTTTGCAGCGTATAGATCTCATCCGTTAAATGGATCTTTGCAGAGGCAACCGCAGCACCCAAGGTCGCTGGCTGCAAAGGACCGGAGGAATTGAATGGAGCTCCGCAGGCACGCACCTTTCTGGCGATTTCCTTATTCGGGAAAATCAAAATACCGCCGCCTGTGGCAAAAGCTTTGGCCATCGATGAGGCGACAATCATCCGCTCGTGTATGGTATGGTTACTAAGAATATATCCTTTCCCATTTTTGCCCATTATACTCATACTGTGCGCATCGTCGATATAGGTATGGAATGCGGGAAAGGAATCCAACAAATTAAAGATTTCATCAGCAGGGCAGCGATCACCAAACATGGAATACACCCCATCCGCAAAATACCAAACTCTTTGATACGTTTTTTGGAGTGTTTCGATGCGTTCCTTCAGTACATCTAAGCGGTTATGTCGAAGGACTTCAAAGTGAATTGGCCAATTTGCCCTAAATACATTTATACCGCTTAAAACCGAATTATGGAGTTGCTGATCGACAATGACAGCATCTCCAGCATCCAGAATCACTGGTATGGCAGACAAATGTGCGAGTGTTGTCGTAGGAGCAACAATGGTAGGAGCTTCAAAAATTTCGCTCATTAAATCTTCCAGTTCGCTATATAAATCAATGGAAACGTATGCTCTGGATTCGGAAAATTGCACACCATATTTTTCTACGGCTGCTATTGCGGCACGTTTTAAACGTTCATCATGCTCGAGTCCAAGATAGCTACAAGAGGTAAAATTCACTAACTCGGAGTCATTGATGCGGATAAGGTTGTCGGTTGTCAGATTACCTTCCTGAGTTAAATGAAGTATACCTCTTTTAACGCCTTCAGAAATGCTCTGATCAATAGCGCTCATAAAATTATGATGGTTCATGCTTTTTTGGATTTTATATTTAAGTTATTTATTAAAGTTATCGAATTTGGCCTAAAAAGCAGTGTAATTTTTCGTTATCTGATAAAGATATTACGTGAACATCAACATGCTATCGCCCACAATATAGAATTACTGCAACATCAAAACATTAGCTCTCCAGACTTACCTCAAAAAAAAACGGATAACATTACTGCTATCCGTTTTTCCTTATCACAAAAAAACACTTCTTTCTACAATCCGTTCAACCAACTATTCACCTCATCCTGTGTTTTTCCGGTCTTCTTCTGAAGTTTACCGACCAATTCATCCTCTTTGCCTTCTGCATACAGTAAATCATCATCCGTAAGATCGGCATACTGTTGTTTTACTTTGCCTTTAATCTCATTCCAACGGCCTTTCCAAGTTAATTCGCTCATACTATTTTCCTTTCGTTGTTTATGAATAGAACAGCCTGCAGCCGCAATCGTTTAAAAGAAATTGTTATAAAATGTTAAAATTATTTTAATTTTTCGATCTCTTCGATAGAGAGGCCAGAAATTTCGCTAATATCCTCGTTACTATAGCCTTTATTTAGCATCTTGCGAGCGGATTCGATAGCTTGCTTGTGTTCACCTTCTACACGACCTTCTGCACGACCTTTTGCACGACCTTTTTTAAGTCCCTCTTTAAGTCCTTCTTTAAGACCTTTTTCAAGACCTTTTTCAAGACCTTTAGCATGTCCCAAGGCTTCTCCGGATCGTAATGCTGAATTAAATACACTCTCGGCATCACGTTTGTGTTTTAGACTCGATTCGTATGACATCATATCCTCCTTCGTTAATTTACCTATCTCCCCTACTTCAAAGATAAGACCAAATATCCGCTTATCCAAAAACGAAGGCAATTTATCCATGGTACTCAAGTGTTTAAGTAAATATAGCCATTGATCCATAATTGTCACTAACTCTTCGGGCCTCTTATCAAACAAAGGTAGCGAGACCAACTTATATCCCAACTTGTCATAGAAGATCTCATTGGTTGATTTATCACATAAGGCCACATCATGATAGTATGGTCTATTGGTAATCTGGTGTAATGGCGCATTACCATTCTCCATCATATTAAATTCCAAGATACCAATAAAATAAACCTCAGGTAGACAATAATTATTCCCTTTACTGCCACGGGGCAGTTGCTTATTGATTAAACGTGATGTGTAGTATACCGCGCGACCTTTAAAAAACTCTTGAAACAACTGCTGCATCTCAATAATAAATATTTCGCCTTTACTACCGATACAGTGCAAGTCAAAGACTACCCTTCGCATATTTTCATAATCACCGTCATGTTCAACAGGTTTGTATCGTAGGTCAGCAATAACTTTCTCGCCTTCGAAAAGACTATTCAAAAATTCAATTAGTAGAATCTTGTTTTCCTCGCGCCCAAAGTAAAGCTTCCAGCCGAAATCAGTACTAGGGTCTACATATTTGCCAATATGCCGTTTTAATTTACCCATAATTATTAAATATTGGTTATCAAGCAAATATAAATAAAATATTATAAAAATACTAATAATATTAGCATTTAATTTAAAGGTTATCCTGTCGGTCAGGTATATATCAAGCGAAGGGCTTCTGCAGTAACAGAAGCCCTTGGTTTCACTTTCGTTTAAATACCCGGTTTAAAACGCGGCTCAATAAGAAACTCACAAGCGTTCCGACCAATGCCGTCAATGCTCCGTTAAGCAGGTCGCCTACTGAAAAAGACGCCCAGATACCGCAGAGTGTGCCACCGATTGCCGATAAGCGCATATCACTCAGTTTCATCAATCGCTCCTTTCTCCGCTGGGTTTATCCGTTGGACATCATGCTCCGAAGCCCTTTTTAGGTTATCCTTATGTTCCGGACCTATTTCATCCTTCTCCCCTTCACGGATCACCTGATCATCTTCGTTGATGACCGACTCGATGATCCCCAGGCCCAGCGCGAGATACCGGACGATATTTAATGCCTTTCCGGGCAGCTTTATCGGTGCTGCAAGTACTAGTCCCAGTACTTTTCCTATTTTATTGATTATCTTTTTCATCCGTATAAATTATTATTATGTGTTAGCTGCCTTCGGTGATTTACACGCCCGGCTCAAACGGGCATAGTTCCCTCCTATCAGCTTATTTTGGATGGTCAGGATGACCTTGCTGCTTTTCACATGGTCAATCACCACTTGATATAAATTCTGGTAAGCCTCCTGTGATTGATATACTTCATAGTCTTCGCGGTTTTTGTCGCTGTGGAAATACGTCCCCACCAATAGGCAGCCGGCCGTATCCGCATGCGTATTGCCGATATGGATATAGATATTACTGAAAGCTGGCACATCCCGTATCTCGATCATCCCCTGATGCATATCGGGGAAACGCTTCTTATACGCGGTATTCATTCCACCCCAATGGTTAACCCCCAGACAATAGCTCCCTGCAGGAATACAGGTTTGTCCTTTGATTTTATGATCACGGATGCTGTCTTCAAGAACATAACATTGAAACAGACCATCTATATACAATTCGGACAGGGTACTATTTTTCCCCTGTCTGACTCTTTTTAGCAGCATATCCATTAACGCACCAGGATATTGGCCGAATCACTCCAATCACCGACTCCTTGGGTATTGATTGCGCGCACCTGCACTTCGTAGAATTTGCCTACTTCCAATGGAGCGATAATATTGCTCCGGGACGAAGTGGTCGTAAAGCGGTCGCCCCATTCCGAAGGATTATCCGTTCGTATGCGATAGCGGTATTCGTAGATCGTCGCTATCCTTTGGGGTGCAAAGTCCAGCTTCACCTGCCCCGACTGCCGTCCATCCGAGAGCCGCACATGATCCACTTTGAGCGGTACCTGATTGGCAAAGGAGGTGCTGTTCGTCGGAAATCCCGAACTCAGCAAGGTAGAGAGATGACCTTGGGCCACCGAATTGACGTAATAGCCCAGCTGCTGCATCACCACAATAAGCGGGCTGCGGCTCTCATCTTTGAGAGCGGTATCTTCGGGCGAACCACGTTTACGGGCTATGGCCAGCTTGGTCGTAAAATCATCCAATAAGACCTGTATACCGGTCAATTCGGGCGTCGGTGTCGGATACTTGGCATTGCCCGTCATCGCACCTATAATCGTATTGCAGACGATGACCAGTTCATCATCTTTCATTTTTCCAAAGCCAATTAGGGCTTTCATTTTCGTTGCCATATTTTTTTCTATTATGACCTGTCATTAGTAGTATTAGCATTGACAGTGTCTGTTTAATAATCTGTTTGTTAACGCTTAAATATTCCTCGCGAGATCATTTAATGACACAAACATATCATCGTAACGGACCGAAAATGAAGTTTTGACCTAGATTGAGCTTAATTAAGCCCATTTGAGCCAACCTGATCGGTAAGGCGCCAGAAAGGGGTGATTTTGCGCTGTGACTGCTCGGTTTCGCACAATAAAATATCGATCCCGTCCCCTGGAATATCCGCGCAATCCAAGGACTGACACAAAGAAACCAGTGAAAAGTTCATTTGGACGGGTGGGGAAATGAAACAGATGGGTGACTGTTTCATATTTCCGTGTGACTGAACAGCAAATTCCCCCGACTGCACCAACCAGTCAGGGGAATTTTCCGTTCGGCCGAATAAAGATCTGTTTCTGTCCTGGAGAAAAAACAACCAGTCAACGGTTTGTTTCATACTTTTGGTCGGGAAGATCGCAAAGACACAGCGCGAAGTCGCAGTTCCTTAGCGCCTGACCAAAGCGCTGGGGCCAGAAAATTATATTTTCCCCTTGAGTCTGCTCCTTTCGAGTGCTTCGGTCAGATCTTCTTCAAAGTAGCGGTCATCGCCAGTGAGGGTCATCGGATTGAGTAGTCCCTCCCGCACACGGCGCTTGTAGGTCGAAACGCTGATACCAAGGTATGCCGTCACTTCGGTATGCGTCCAGAGCTTACGTTCGCGCAGAGGCTTTTGTTCTACTTTCTTTACTTTAAGGATGAGGATCAGGGTCGCCAGCAGGCGGTATATCGCGACTAAAATTTCAGTCAATTTTTCTATACGATCTATTAATGTATGTAAGAATACACTTAAGTTCATGGTCTACGGGTTTAAGACCATCGACGCACAGGTAGGGTTATTTCCAGAAACAAAGAAAAATCAGTTTTATTTCAAGGTCTGCCAAGCCCTGCGAAATAAAGGAAAATACCCACGGATGGTAAAGGTTTATAATTACCTTAAGTTACACATTTTTCTGATCTGTTAGATTACTGTCGATGATTTGTGGGAATGAGACTGATACCATAAATATAGATTCATCATTAGACACTATAAGGGCAGTACGCTGCGGATCCAGCAACCGCAGCTGACGCGCTATTCTTTCCAGCGTCGTATTGTGACTTACCTTACCAGCTACCGCTTTTGCGGCGATCTTGTTGGAAACCTGAACGGTCACCTTATTATCTTGTGATTTAGTGATCACTATTCGTATAGGATGCTTTTTCATGGATGTCTCACCGTATTGCAACGCATTTTCGACCAGATTGAACAGGAGCATTTTGGGAGCCATATAAGTTCCGTCCGATATATCCTCCATTTGTAGCGAAATTGAATGTCCCTTTATAAATTCATACATACTTACCAATTTATCGACCATTTCCATTTCCCTCCTTAAGTCTAACCATGTATCATGATTATTCATATATACCTTGGCTATTTTTCCTAGTATACCTACAGCGAGCAATGCATTTGCTGGTGATTTGCGGATCAAAGCCCGGATCGTAGCCATACTATTTGTTATAAAATGAGGATTGAGATCTTTTGTCAGGGCAATTAATTCCCAATTTATGGATATATGTTCTATTTCGGTGAGCCGTTGCTGCGCTTCTCGATAGGCTAACCACTTATCAACACCAAACTGCCAGCTATACATAAAGAAAGCTACCAGTACGGGCGGAATGATTAAAAATATCACAGGCCAGAAATTTTCAATATCCCATTTTCCCGGTGTCCATTTCAATGCACCCGTAGAAAGGCTAATCAAGATTGGAATAGAACAAAAAAACAGAAAAAGCAGCATGACGAAAGTAATCAACAGCCAGGCATTATACCTAGACCATATAAATAGCCTGGGGAGTATCAGATGCCTAACCAACACATATATAATACCGGTCAGGACCAAGGCAGTCAATTGATCCCGCCAATCCTGAAATGCTGCAGGTATGATCAGGAAGATATAAGCCAGCGAAAAGACAATTGCAGTGCTGAGTACGATATTTTTGAGCCAGGTAAGCACAAATTGTTTTCTTGCTGGCATGATCTTACAATTTGTGGCTAATATCCATCATCTTCAATTTTCTTTTAAGTTCATCAGCACGTGATTTTGAAACAGTTAGAAATTTTGGCCCGACTTTGACTCCTACCAGGGTCACTTTTCTAACATAATTTAAATTAATGAATACGGACTGATCGACTCGGACAAATCTCGGATCTTGCTGGAGTAGATCATCCATGTCTATCATCCTTTTGTTGAGCACCCCCAGCAAGAAAAACTGATTATTTGGTCTAAGCCCGAAAAAATGAATGTAATTATGTATTTTGTCTAAATAAGCAATTTCCGCAAGTGCGACCGGGACTTTCTCATATACCCTTTTATTTTCCGGATGCTTCCGCATTGGGGGGCCATTCTTTCGCGCAAGATGCAATTCGCTTTTTGGATCAACAAAATCCAGAAAAATCATCAGTTCGGTCTTGAGATCACGGTCAGCAGTACTGCCTGGGGATTTACTTTGTAAATGCTTTAATAAGTCAAGCAGTTCATCCGCTTCAACAGGTTTTGACAAGAGACCATCAACATGCACTTTGTATCCGTCTAGCGCATATTTATTCGCAAAACCAGTGACAAAAACAAAGTGCGAACAATAATTACGGAGCCTCTTAATCGCATCCAAGCCTGAACAGTCCGGCATCTCAATATCACAGAATATAATATAAACTTTCTCGTCCGCATGTAGAAAATACACTTCGGCATCTCTGACCGAGGTAAATTTACCTTTTATCTGAAATAAGCCAAGCTCTTCCAATACGGCGGCTGTATCCTCCAGCGCACCATATAGATCATCGATTATAACCACAGGAAATTTGCTCATAATAGGTTTATGTTGACTGATTACAAAAATAGTTATAGCCGTAAAGTAAATAATTACAGCCGACATAAACAAATAGTTAACTCCAAGTTATCCCCCGATTTTAACAATTTAAAGAAATAAACAACTAAAAAATTCATAACATGAAACGATCTAATTTATTCCTTTATCTCATTTGCGCAGGGTTCTTTTTCGTTCTGAACGTCGCACCAAATCCCGTCATGCCCGAACGGGACATAAACAACAAAAATTACATACACCTGAACGCGATGGACAATCCCATTCAAGATGGACTTTCTACCCGTTTATTCTTTCCCTCCTCGCCCAATGAACAGTTTACAAAACAATTAAAATAGCAGATACTCCCTACTTAAACCTATGCTAAGACTGATTTTTGTCCTAGGCTGTGCCATACATATCTGTATGGCATCAGCCTACAACCTACGGATCATTTTTAAACTTCCTGATCGTTTGCCAGAAATATTCGGGTTCGCTTATCTATATCAGGACCTCGCAGGACTGAGTGGAGGCTATACTTTCTATGGTCCTAGCGTAGGCATGCAGATACAGCTTGAATATATCCAATATCAAAAGGGTAACGCCACGCTGACGAGCGAACCGCGCATACAAAGCACTACCGGAAAGCTCCGGCTCAACAGCTACCTGCAATTGGGTTCATCATTCGTTGACAGCAGTCAGTCTTATCTACAGGATCAGGCGCGTGCATCAATCAGGAGCCTAACAGGCGGTCTGTCCGAGATTATGGCTGCCGACAGCATTTCATGTCGTTTAATAACGAAATATATACCAGCATTAGTCCAAAAAGGTGAGCCGCACCTTTCATCTCAGTACATTATTCTTTTTGAGTATATCAAAAATTAAGGTTATGAACAAGGAAGAACAGCTAAGCGCCGATACGATCATACCTATTATGTCTAGGGGACTGGGGCTGCTATTGGCCATAGACATGTGGCGGTTATGGCCAGACCTCAGTATGCTATTTGGCCAGGGTACTTTCCTTGACGAGCACAGCATTTCATGGCAGCAAAGGCCAGATACACTATCCATCCACACCCTGATTGCCAATTTGCCGGAGTACACACTAGCCAGCCTAGAATGGATTCATTTCTTTGGCCTGCTGTACATCATCTGTGGGTTAGCCTTGTTTTTTGACCACTATCGCAGCGCCGCAATGCTGGGGCTCATTATATTGCATTATCTTTTTTTTATCGCCAACTATACCTGGAGCTACGGAGCAGATTATCTCGCCCAGACAGGTTTGTTTACCGGTTTCATATGCTGTTGTTTTGGAAGTCGTGGACTACTTCATCAAAGATGGGCCAGACTTGGGGCCACAGTATTTCGGTTGCAGCTTACTGTCGCGTATTTTTTTGCCGGTTTGGGTAAAGCCATTGGCCCCACTTGGTGGAATGGCGAAGCCATTTGGAAAGCCCTTCAGCAACCCTTAAGCCCTGCATTAATCAGCATCTCGCTAGCCGCCGAGCAGTTTGCGATCATCTGGACCGCACTGGGTATAGCTATACTATTTTTAGAATTGGGATATCCCTTGCTATGGATCAATAGCCGACTCCGTCTCTACATCAGTACCGGCATTATTCTGATGCATCTGGGCATAGCCCTAACAATGGGCTTAGTCCATTTTTCCTCTCTGATGATCTGGTACAACCTCTGCGCCTGGAGTCATCCCCTCTTACACCGCATTGCCAAGCCAATTATAAAATCACTTGAGACCACCGAGCCAACGTTACAGGTGCGACCGGCGACAGCGGATCTCAATACAAAGGAAGGAGGTAATAACAAACACTTTAAATAACCAAAAACCGTTTATTTTATGAAAAAAACATTCCATTTTAAGTTGCCCGAGGTCGGCACATTTTCTGATCAAGTAAAAGCATTTTTGCCCAAATTGGCCGATTCGTCAATACAGCGTTATGAGGATACAGTTATTCAGCTCATCGAAGAGTACATTGACTATCATAGCGTCATCTTTTATCGCTTACAGGCCAATACCCAGCAACCTACTAGGCTTTCCATTGAAACGGTCAAAGCAGATTATCACCTGCTTTATAATCTAGGCTCGCCTCAAGAGATTGTTATTGAGCAGCCCAAGCATGATTGCCAGGTATCGCTGCCTCCTCAATATCAAAGCTATGTTTATATCCCCAAAGGTAAGCTAGAGATAAATCTAATTCCAGGGACATACCACCTATATGGAGTTTTGGTCGATATCGGTTTCATCCGACCAACCATCTACAGAGAAAACCATTTTTTATCCGAATTTAGAGCAGCACACGGACGAGATAAAAAACGACTCTACCAAAGTGCAATCTGGCCTATTAAAGAGCGGACACGCTATCAGCTATGTTACATTGAAGCGTATTTATTTAAGTACCGCAAAGAGAATGAAGCCATTGCAATCAAAGTGGTCTATGACCTTTTTGATATCGCCATTGACAAGAATTTCGATCTGCATGAAAAGATAGATCCGGATCAATCACTGGCCAGGCTTGTTAGGAAGATGGTTATTGATCAGGCCACGCAGACTTTCAGCAGCTGCTCCATTCAGGCAATAGCCGAACAGCTGCAGGTAGACAAGAGCAAATTGAACAAAATCTATAAAGCCATCTATGGTGAAAGTCCGAAGCAGACCTGGAATAAGCATCTTATTCTAAAAGCAAAAGAGTTGCTGCTGGCGGGGCATTCGGTCAAAGAGGTCAGTAATTATTGTGGGTATGGGCAGCAGCAAAATTTCTCAACCTTTTTCCGGAAACAGACCGGCATCTGTCCGAGTGAATATAAATAAAAAGCCATTCACCCCTCATATTGGTCATTCGTCCCTGAAAATGCGACTTTTATCCCTAAAATTAAAATCCATACAACGGCCTACCGAAAAGTCATACATCCATGGAAGATTGCTGCCCTAACTTTGGTATAAGATACAGATCGGCTGTACTCAGGTAGTATTGGTCGGTCAATAGGGAACAACTCCACGGCTGATCCAGGAGGATAATAAGGATAGGTAAATTTTTTAAAATTATAAACATAGAAACATGAACAAAGTAGTAAAAAGAATCATCGGCACCATGAGTATTGGTATCATGACACTAGGGATTTCGTTGAGTGCGAATGCGCAGAGTGTTAAAATTGAAAAAGACGTTAAAGGTGAAAAAGAGCCTATAATGGTGCGCGCAAATCACGTGTGGTCTTATCATGGTAACGCATCAGACTCGCCTACAGATCCGAGTAAGTACAGTTTGGGCCCAAGTGATCAGTGCGGAGACGATAAGGAAACCATTTGCCAAATCAGTGCCCCTGCCAATCCATCAAATCCATCACAACCGGATATGACAGCACTTGTTACCCCATCTGGATCATCGACACCAACGACTATCGCACTTCGTATCAGCGCTGCACAAAGTAGCAAAGTATCGAATGAGACAGTCACAGATTTTAGACCATTTTAATGCTTTATACAATTCAAAGAAAGTAGTGCGGGAAATTTCCGCGCTACTTTTCCATGACTACTGCATACCGGTCATATTCTTAACCTCGACAGGAATATTAAAAACGTAATCGCTACTATTGGGCAAAAGTTTGAACAGTTGAGTTTTACCGTCAATGGTTACCTCACGGACAATTTCCTTCTTAAAACGCTCATCTTTATTCAAACGCCTCAAATCTGACCATCTTACCCCCCTACGGACTAACTCTTTACGCCGCTCCTGAATTATTATTTTTAATAAAGCATATGGATTATTTTCCGTTATGGGCACAAAGAACTGCTTCTCAATACGGTGTTTGAGAAGATAATTTAGCTGTTCTAATGCGCTGGTAGTATTTCCCAATCGTGCATTACATTCAGCAGCATTTAATAATACTTCAGAAGTCGTCATGCCTACAAAAAAGAGTCCTGCACCGGTCCCCATATATTGCCCTTTAAATGTAGAGAAGCCATCTGTTCCTTTTTTATAGTTAGCACGAAGACGCAAATCATGCTCATCATATAGTAGGAGCAAATCCATGGTCAAATACGATCCTCTAGTTCCATTAAACATCGTTGACCCATTGGAGTAAGCAAAAAACAATGTCTCAGCATTCATTGCCGGATAAGGATAAGCTGCATCCACATCTATTGTATTGAGATCCATCAAAGTCTTGTAACTTGCCAATACCTTATCGGCGTAATCCTTTGCCTGCACATAATCTTCCATGGCCAGATAAACCCGCGAGAGCGCAGCATGCGCTGAGATTTTATTAGGCCTGGTCAATATGCCCAGTTCGCTCGGCAGCAATTCGGTGGCCTCTTCCAGATCTCGGATAACAGCATCATAACACTCGCTGATTGTTGAAAGCTTGGTTTTATCATTGATATCAGCGGCCAACTTGAGTGGTATTCCTGGTCCGTTATTATCGTCTTTCGGATCGAAAGGCGCAGCATATATCTGCAAGAGTGTAAAGTGCATGAATGCCCGGTGAAAAAGCGCCTGCCCTTTGATATTATGAGGATCAAGGCCTTTAAAAATTTTAATATCCGGAAGTCCATCCAATACCGTATTAGCCACAGCAATGGCTTTATAAGCGTCACGCCATAAAGCCAATTTAGTGATCGTTGCATAAGACTCTGGGTTTTGAAAAGTATACACCTGTTTATTAAAAGCATCAAGCTGACTATACCCCGAAGTCGTAAGCAAAAAATCGTCGGTACAAGCTTCCAGAAAAAATGGATAGCTTCCAAGGTTAAGTTGATTACCCGCATCAAGGAGAGCCTGCATATCTTCCAGTGTTGATGGTACTGTGGCTGTTTTATTTGTTTTATCCTCCAAAAATTTATTACAGGAAGTCATTGCTGATTGCACAGCTATGATAAGTATAAAAATGTATTTTCGCATGGTTTCACTATTAAAAATTAATATTCCCTCCGACTGAAATCACCCTTGGAGCAGGTAGGCTTAAGTAATCGGGGTCGCGATTAGCCTTATTTTTGCGCCAGATCAATCCCACGTTATTAGCTCCAATATAGAGTTGCCCGTTCATCTTGTTATCACCGAACCCAAAGTTGCATCCAAGCCTTATATTCTGCAGGCGGATTAAATCCCCACGAGCTATATTATTCTCTGAATTTTGATAAAACAGGTCGCGGTAGCTATTATTGGGATACTGCATTGAAGGAACAGCTGTAACCAACTCGTCGCCCGGTTTCTGCCATCTTTTGGCAAAGTCCGCATGTCCATCCCAAGAGTCAAACAGATTTCCATAGTTTATAGATTTATTCCTAAAATAGTGGCCAAATTTGAAAAGCAAACTAAAGTTTAGGTAAAACTTTCCATAGACGATGGTATTATTCCATGCCCCATATATGGGTGGCAGAGCCGTACCATGATAATTCAAGTTTTGTAGTGAATCTATCGTCAGCAGCTGATAATCTTTTGACACCTCACCATCTTTATATCCTCTGGGGTCGCCATTGGCAGGATCCAATCCAGCAGATTTATAAGAGAACACAGGATACAGCGATCTGTCCAATAAAGGCGAGAGCATTTGTCCACCATCCAGATACAAACTTGTCGTTCCTATTGCCCCTCTAAACTCTGTCACCTTATTTTTGCTGTAGGAAAAATTGATGGAAGACTGCCAATAGCCTTTTCCGAATTGCCCATTTGAGGACAGCGCTAAATCAATTCCATGAGTTGTTATGGAGCCTACATTTTTTGTCAAAAGCGAATATCCTGAAGTCGGATCAAAGGGATCATCAGAAAGCAGGTCGAACGATTTCTTCCGATAATAGTCTATATTGACTATTAATTTTCCGCGATAGAGTGAAAAATCCATCCCAAAGTTTAATGTACGCACAGTTTCCCACTTTAGCCCTGGGTTTGGCGGGCTTCCGATAAGAGCATAGGGCAGATTGGTATATCTCGAATTATCCACATAGCCGATCACGGTTTTATTGAGTGCCCCAGAAGGCTGCACCCCGCCATAACCAAATGTCGACCGTAGTTTTAAGTAATCTACCCATTCCATCTGCCGCATAAACTTTTCTTTGCCGACCTGCCAAGATAACCCTGTCGACCATAATGGATTCCATTGACTATTGACATTTGTACCGAAGGAATTAGCGGCATCCTTTCTAGCAGAGAAAGAAAGTCCATATTTATCCTTGTATTCATATAATCCGTTAAAATATATAGAAACCGTTCGTGACAATGTACCCGAATAGGCATCCAATGGCGTAATAAACCCATAGCCGAGCCCACCATACAACATATATATCGTGTTGTAGTCTATGCTTTTTCGGCTGAGCACCAGGGGATTATATCCATAAGATCCCGAAGACTGCTGGTCCATATTTCTCGTGTACAGTTCCGTACCGATCAGTGCATTTACGCGATGTTCAGCTCCAAAAGTTTTGTTGAGACTCACTTGGGCCCTTCCGCGATGCGACTGCATCTCATTATTGCTGCGGCGCAATATGGCTCCGAAAGGAAAATCATACTGTTTAGCGCCATCAACTATCCGTGTGTGCTTATTGATCAAATCCCGCACCTCAAAAGAATCTTCGCCCGCGAGGGATTCAGATTTACTGGAGCTATTCTCGTAGCCATAGATCAGATCCGCTTTTAAGAACGGTAGGATATCATACCGCAGGTTAAAGTTTAAGTAAACATGTCGATTCCAGGATTTATAAGTTGACTTATCCCGATCCTCCAAGGGGCTGTAAGTCCAATCCAATAATCCATCGGTATTTGCCCTTTCGAGAAAAGAGGCATTATATAATCTCGGGATCGACAGCAAGTTACCCTCCTCATCAGCCAGTGAAGCATAAGGATATAAACTATTTTTCCCTCCGCCAGGAACCATGGGATATCGTGGCGTAGATGAGAACATCCTATCCCGACTATTTATCAAGGAAAGCGTATTTTCTATGGAGAGTTTTTTGCCCAACTGCCAACTGTTTGTGGTCCTCAAGGTTAACCGATCATTATTAGCCCCTTTCGTATCCGCTGTTCCCCGGTCATATCCTAATGAATAGCGATTTCTATTGATAGCAGAACTTGTAGTTATATCCAAAAAGTACTGTTGGTTTACAGCTGCTTGATAAACATATCTCATGAGATCATTACGATAATCTTTTCCTACGAAGGACTTGATTCGTTCATCCATTTCGCTATCAGACAGGCTCCCAACCTTATTGGCATATAGCATTTTTACTACAGGTGAAAATATAAGCGTTTGGTTATATGGGCTATTAAAAGACTCGTCATAGTACCCTTTATCAAAAAGAAAACGCTCTACTTCAATAAAGTCCTTGCTGTCAATCGTTTGATTATAGAATAGATTGGGCTTACTACTTATCATGGTAGTCGTGGTAAAATTGATTGCAGGTTTATCTGTGAGCTTTCCCTTTTTTGTGGTCACAACAATTACGCCATTGCCTGCACGAGACCCCCAGATACTGGATGCAGCCGCATCTTTAAGTACGGTAACACTTTCGACGTCATTCGGATTGAGATCATCAAGTGTACCATCATAAGGAAAATTGTCGACAACGATCAAGGGCTGGGCTGCCATCTCAGAAAAGGTATTGATACCCCTTATATTTAGCACGGATTTTCCTGAGCGTCTGTCAAACTGCAGGCCGGCTACTTTACCTTCGATGCGGTCGAGTAGTCCTTTACTCGGAATCGTATTGAGATCTCTATTGGATACAGTTTCAAAACTCCCGGTAGACTGTTCTTTCGGGATAATCTGATATCCTGTATTGACTTGCGCCTCATCCAGTCTATTTTCTATTCTATGCAACAAGACAGTTTTGTCAGCATCGTCACTACTCCATGTTATTTTTTGGGGTTCAAAGCCCACGGACGAAACTGTGACAGATCTAATAGCATTGTCGGGATAGAATTCGAATCTACCGAGGGAGTCCGTGCGATAGGTAGCAGCTGTTCCGTCCACTTTAATCGTAGCGTAAGCAATTGGTTTATGATCCTGATCAATGACCTTTCCACGGTATTTACCCTGGGCAAATACCGATGCACAACATACTATTGTGACGAATAAACTAATTAGCCTTATCATAGCGATAATAGTTTTTTAGAAAGGCATTCACATGAGTAGGGATAACCGATCTTTTGAGTGTGATGGCTGCTACCCTTTCATTAGCATCTACCCATACATAAAATGGGTATACGTCATGTGGAAACAGTTTGATCAGATAGTCATCAGCATATATTGATGTTAGATTATTAGTACGCAGCACATCATCCGGCATATGATGTATCCGTTGAAACGTATCTTTTTTACCGTATGAATTTACCAGCAGGATATTCAGTTCATCAGCAAACTGTTTCTGGATCTCCACCAAGTCCGGAAAAGCGGCGATACAAGCGCCACAAGTGGTCGACCAAAAGTCCAGAATAAAGGATTTTCCTTTAAATTGGGCCAAGTCTACAATTGCTGTATCCCCTTGGTTATAAATCTTTACTTTTCGGGCCCAGAAATCGGCAGGCAGTCTATTTCCAACGAGTACCTGCTGCACTGTATCAAGCCCATCGGCCCCGCTGTCCTTGCGGGGCGTCTGAGCCGATAAACTAAACATAGAAACTAAGCATAGGATAGATAGTAGGGCACTATACAGTTTGATTGTCTTTTGATTGGGCAAGACCTCTCCTGCCCCAAAAAAATTCTTCATTTTTTTAAGTGTTTAAAGAGTGACCAAAGCATATAGCTCGCCCTTCCGACTTAAATCAGTTTTTCCAGGTTCCTAAGCCTTGCTTAGGTCACTCCAGTAAATAAATAGAACTATTTATAGGTTCTCAGATGCGGTGCTTGACAATTACAGGTGATTTGATATAGGCGATACCGCATCAGTTGGAAAAATGAAAAACCGACCTATTGTATAGTAAATCTATATTTATTTTTTCTAAAATCTTTGCTTATGAATTGCAAAATCCGTACTTTTAGGCTGCTAAGAATAAAAGAAACAGGGATAGTCCAATTGTCGGGCATTGATCTTGAAAAAACAGGTCGGCAAAACCAACAATGTTAATGCTATAAGCAAGTCTTATAGGCTTTTTTATGCACATTCCGACACCATATGGTATCGATCGTTGTTGGTTTTAAGCTTGTTTGATACTACTCCGGTGCACAGTATTTATTCTTTATCAATAATGAAATGGTTGATAAACAGCTTTGATTAGCTAGCTGCTGTATCGGTACTGTAGCTGGTGTTCTTGACTCATTTAGCTTCATAATTTTAAAAATTGGGTTAACAAATAGAGTCTCGGGGAAGAAATAGGAAGGGCGTATCTATAAAGAGGCAAGCCCCACTACTTTCCACTGAATACGAGGTACGACGAATACCCATGACACAGTTTCCAATAGGGGAGCTTGCCCCTTCCTTTTGCGAAAATACAAAAAGCACAGGGGGTTCGCAAACCCTACGTCTCGCGTCATTGAAATTTCGTCGTTTCCGTATTCGAGACTAAATCAAATATAATGATTTACACCTCAAATATAACACTTTACAACTAATAAAAAGACAAATAACTAACAATAAAACATAAATGACTGATTATAAATCGAATAAAATAATTGAATTTAGAAGACTGATTAATTCAAAGCTTAAATCCCGCTTTAAGAAAAAGCTTGAACTTGAAGAAAAAGAAGAAGAATTACAAAAGTTGATAGTGGAATACGGAGGAGATCTTTTTGGAAGGATGTATTATGTGGTCATCGAGAAATTAGGTGATGATATAGATGATTTTTGTGAAACGTTATTTTTTGATCATCAATACCAGAAACAAGAATATATCAACATTAACAACTCAAGACTGGCCAAATTTCTCGCTTTTTTTACAACCAGTGAAATTAAAATAGCTAAAGCCGCAAACATAGAGAAAGGCAGATTGAATCGTATTAAAAACACTCAGAATAATAACGATGATTTATATGCTTACGAAGTTTATGCATTAGCCAAATCATTTAATTTATTACCGAGCTTACTTTTCAAGTATCTATATGGAGAAGATAAAGAGTTATCTTTAAAAATTGATCTGGTGGAAGAAAGCTATATTTCCCAGGAGGAAGCCAAATAATTGAAGTATTAGTTTGCTAGCGATTTCAAGCAGAAATCAATTATACAGTCTAGAAATGAAGTTTGGAAAATTTCTAAGAACATTAAATAAAAATTTTGAAGCGATCATCTCGAATAAATATTCCTTGGAGTCTTTGCAACTAAATAGTGATTTATCGCTGGTTAGAGGAAGAATTTTCTACAATGCTGTAAATTTGTTATCAAATAATTTTGATGAAGACAGTGAAAATGCATTATCCGATATTGCCAACGCTGCTCGTAAAAAATATCTAACAAAACAGAAAGAAAAAATTAAAACTGACAAGGCTTTGAACAGGTATCAAGAGTTTGTTGCTCAATTTATATCATCACAAGCAGATGTTTCAGAAAAAGCATGTATTGAAAATACAAGGTTTACGAAAGTACTAAATCTAACAGCGGATGATTTTTATGCTTATGAAGTTTTTTCGATCGCGAAGTCTCAAGGTATAAAATCCAAAAGCGCATTTGAACAATTATATAAAGAAACACTTATTTGATAACATTTCTTCATTACAATAAAAATAATGAGATAAAACAAAACTCTCTTAGACTACTTCTACGGCGAATGCGAGCATCCAATGGTTGGAATCATATCTTCCAAATAAACTATGTGATGAATAAACATTAACCAAAAAACAAATATCAAAAGCTTTTGATATTTAAATATTTATCATTATATTAGCAATGCCGGTTAAAGTAAAACCAACTCTAACTAAGCCTCCGGAGTTACATCTGGAGGCTTTATTTTAAATCATCCTTGAATTTCAATAAAGTACTTTTCATAAAAATTAGGTTAATAAAAAAGGTAACTCCCCTTACATCGCCCGATGATAGGGGAGTTTTTTTTCGACCCGTCCTGAAATAGTTATACAGTTTACCCAGAAAGGTACAGTTGGGGTACATTTCTTACCAAATTGGTTGACCCCGAGAGAAGCTGGGTAAACTTTTTACCCAGATGGTAGAGACGAGTGCATAGCACCGGAATATGCAATTATAGAGGGGACAATGCCACAAATCACAGGGAAGCCGGATCGTCGAAGTCAATCACCGATTGAAAGCGCATAAAGAGCAAGCAGATAAGCTTCTTAACAGCGAGCAGACTATCCGTTATCACAAGAAAAGGGTCATTGATGTGGAACCTGTATTTGCCAATATCAAAAGTAATCATGGCTTTAAACGGTTCCTGCTTAAGGGGGGGATGACAAAGGCATAAATCGAAATAAGATTACTGTCAATCGCTCATAACATCAGAAAGTGGAAGGCGTAATGCCTTCTCTAACCTGTTTTCCAGCTCTTCAAAGTGGGAAAAAACAAGAAATAACTAATCAAATCTATTTTAGCTTGATAAACCAAGGTCATAGCTTCAAAATTGTACTAAATGAAAAACCGTCCCGTAATTACTTACGAGACGGCCTCTTATATATTTAAAATCGAATATTTTAATACGTTATGGTAATGGGAATGGACTTGAAGGTACTCATATTAAAAGTTGTATTTTTATACAAAATAACAAGGTTGTATTGACCAGAACTCCATTGTCTGTCGCCAGCAATTTGATTGCCTAAGCCATCTTTCTCTGCACCGATAATAATATCATCGCCACTTATGGCGCCATTGACCAGCTTATACGTATTGACTTTAGATGCAGGTCCTAAATCTTTATGTTCTACTTTGGAAATAATTATGGCTTTCGTGAAATCGAGCTTATCGATAGTTTCAGGGAAATGATTCGATGCCCGTTTGATCAATGCTGTGTATAAGATACCATCGCCTTGTATTTGTTTAATCTGCGCTCGGGCCGTAAACTTATCGCCTTTCTTGAACACGATGGGGTCTTCGACAAAGGTATTCATATAATAAACCATGTCATCGTTCCTAGAGAAGATATCACGATCCACCACAGGATCGACAGGCATATTAGCCGCATCGAAGATCTGAAAATCCTCTTTTTGCTCTAGCTTCGATCCATTTACATCATTTACGATGAAGAAAAAATCAAATTTACCTTCGGGTGCTTCCAGTGGAATGGTAAAATGTTTATGTACATTGGCATTTTTCAATCCCTTGTACTCCTTCCAGGCAATTTCCATTTTCCATGCTGAGGTATAGGTTTCTCCAGCCTTTGGCAAAATTTTGACCTGAACGGATTCGATTTTATCTCCAGCTAGGAGATCCGCATTAAAATGGAAATCCCGTCCTCGGATCGCCTGCTTGTTATTTGCATAACCGATTTCTACATTTTCAGCCTTTGGCTGAGTAAGTCCGGGCACTTCCTCATCTTTTTTACAGGAAACAAACAGCTCCGATACGAGCATAAATGCCAATATAATTTTTATTGGTTTGATCATTTGGTATATTTTATTTAATGCAATATAGTTGCAAATATAGCAAATGAAACATCTAAAGCAATACGGTTGCATTAATATAAGCCAACCCTATGCTTCCAGTTTTATTGGAAGTATCCAAATATTTTCGCAAAAAAGCGGATAACATTATTTTGCTATCCGCTTTTCCTTATCACAAAAAAAACACTTCTTTCTACAATCCGTTCAACCAATTATTCACCTCATCCTGTGTTTTTCCGGTCTTCTTCTGAAGTTTACCGACCAATTCATCCTCTTTGCCTTCTGCATATAGTAAATCATCATCCGTTAGATCGGCATATTGCTGTTTTACTTTGCCTTTAATCTCATTCCAACGGCCTTTCCAAGTTAATTCGCTCATACTATTTTTCCTTTCGTTATTTATGAATAGAACAGCCTGCAGCCGCAATCGTTTAAAAGAAATTGTTATAAAATGTTAAAATCGGTACGGAAATTATTCCGAACAATGAAAAGTATTCCACAACCCATCCAACTTTGACCATACCGAGGCAGATCTCTCTTGCGGCGAAAACTGATGGAAAATAATGGTATGATCTGTACCGGGACAGGTTCTCACATGTATTGTTGAATGCAATGTGATGGACTGCTTGCCCATATAGTCCACCATTTAATTGTACCGGTAAAGGTCGATTCATCTTCTCCCTGAGGCTCGGCTAATTTCCTGAATTTCGCCTTGGTTTTCTTGATCAGATCCTTTGACAGGGCACGCTTTTCTATGTTGCGATGCACAAGTCCATCGAAATACATAGACAGATTAGTTTCAATTGTTTTTGAATCGAGTACCTGCTTGCCTTCTACATACCACAAGAAAGCATAAGACCAATACTCATCGCTCCCGTGCTTGCTCCAACCTGTCGCAAAACGTACGTCTTCTACACCTTTGTATGGAATCTTAGGTGCAAAATCTATCGGTATTGGCAAACGCTCTATTCCCCAGCCATCAAGGTTGAGACTATATGGAGCCCCAGGCTACGGGATCGAATTTCTCTTGTGCACGTAGTCCTGTATGAAGTACAAAAACAGCAAGTGCTATAAAGAAGAACCTTATCATAATTAACTCATTTATTGTTGGTTAAATAAAGTTAATAATTTCAAACTAAAACTCCTTCTATTAAAACCCATAATCTACTAGAAGATACTAATACAAGGTTGTTTCCACTTTATTAACCGTAGATAGATAATATAAAACGCAATGATCAAGGTATTATATCCGCTCCACTAAGTCGCTTTTCATATTACCTCGCTAAGCTGAGGTATCGGGTCAGAAACTGTTCACTTATTTTTTCTTTAGGGAAGCGTTTGGCTAATTTTCTAACTGTAGATGGTGGAATGAGAATGAATTTATAGGCAATTGTTGTTTTATCTAATTCCCCTTTTATCCGTTTTAATAGTACATCTTGATCCTTAGTACCGGACTTATCTTGAAACGAATAGGCATTTGTGGAGAAAATAAAATAGTCATTATTATAAAATGTATTGTTACCGACAATACACACAACAGAATAATTATAATCACTATTATTTATTTCAATATATCCCTCATTTGAACTCCATCCCGAATTGTTGATTTTAACCTGCACTAGGACGGCACCTTCATTATAATAGGAGCTTATATCGCCCATGTTTATCCTATTTTCAAAATAGGAATGTGTATTAATAATCGGTGTTCCATCGGCATTGGTCATTAATTTTACTTTCGGCGCTTCCTTGATCAACACTCTTACACCCGAATCCTGCTCCGGTTTTAGATTGATTGGCGTTCCCCAACCTAATGACGTCTTTGCGCCATAGATCGTCACATTTTCAGTATCGAAGTAGAAATCACCAATGTTCCCCATTGTGGAATTGGGAGCCCCTTTTCCATGTATTATTGTATTACCATCTTTGCCGTTAGATCCATCTTTTCCGGCATCCCCGCTTAATATCAGACCAATACCCCATTTACCCACCTTCTTTGGACCAAAAAGTGCCCCAGTCGAAAGGTTAATATAGAAATCTCCATCCTTTCCAATAGTTGCCGTAGGATCAGAAGCTCCGCTATGGATAATCGTTCCAACATCGTTTTGTCTCTCGATAATGGTTGTATCACCATTCTTTTTTGAACAAGAAACTACAGTAAGACAAGAAATGCCCAGCATTAACACGGATAAAATTTTGTTCATTGGTATGAAATAAGTTAATAATCGACAAACTTATAAAATATATTTCAATACCAAACAAACTTCCCATTATATCGATCAAATTATTTGCAAATAGAAACAATAAATAGATGATCAAAGGAATATTTCTATCAAAAATTAAACACCTATCTAAAGAGATTTTCTTTCATTGCAACAAAATGACAATTTTTTATTAATTCACATGGTACAATTATTTATCTTCGCACCGAATTATAACAACATTAATAATAAAGCGTTAACCTACGACCTTAGTGGAGATCGATCCAAAATTCATCTTTAATTAAAGTATAGCTAGTATTTCATAAACAAAGCCACCTTTACCTCCATCTCAAATCGTTCAGGTTATAATTCCACGCACAACAATAATTAACCAGCTGTACAGGAATTACATCAGCAATTTTAAAAACAAAAAAATGAAACAAAATGAAGAAAACGTAACAACTGTTACGAAATCAACCTATGAAGCACCGAAAGTGGAAGCAAAAAAAATAGCGCTTGAATATAGCGTTGCCGCTGGATCAAATGCTCCACAACAGCAATGGAAAGATTCTAAGACTGTTACTGAAGAGGTTGAAAATTACTATTGGTAAGCCATAAGACGTATCCTATTTTAATCTTAAAAGTATAGAAATGAAAATTACTCTAAATAAAATATTGGCATTTTTTGTAGCCACCATGATGCTTACCACTTCTTGTCAAAAAGATAAACAAGAAGAGAGCCTAAATTCGGGGAAAGGGACTGTAACGTTGAAAATTGGCGGAACAAGTTTTACAAGCGGAAAGACCAATGGAAATGTACAAGCATCAAACAGTAAAAAAGGAACGACCTCTTCGCCATTCGTGCAGCAACAAGAAGTCTCGTTCAATGAAGACTACAAAGTTACTGCCACATTAACGCCAATAAACAATTATCAACCTTCATTACAAGCCTCCAAAAGTGCCGAAGCTAAGTCAAACGGCTCGGTAACTACGGCATTGCCAATAGGAACTGAATATACCATTACAGTTTATGAGAAAGGAAACGAATCAAAACCTATTGCTACAAAATTGTTTAAACATGGAGTAAATGATACCGAGATCAAGTTCGATTTACTCCCTGGAGAATATACATTTTTAGCTAGCGGGTCTATCAATAAAGGAAAACCGTCTGAGAATCAACTTCGCTGGCGTGAAGATATTGAAGTGATTCAAGATAAAAATCTCTCATTAAATATTATTCTACAGCATATGTTTGCTCAAGCAAATATAACTCTCAATGCAGAAGGTGTAGGTAATATCGAACAAATAATGTATGTTGACATCAAACCTACTTATGATGTCAATAGTATAAATTTTTTCTCTGGAGTTATTAGCTTTGGAAGACTTTTGGGGGATAGTTATCTTAGTAATCTATTTACTTCTCAAGCTCCAGCATCTATTTGGACAAGCTCACCAGTAACAATAAAAACCAGTGCTACCAGTGAAGGGGAAATCCACTTATATAATGTAGTTATTAATGGTATTATGGGAGGACAAATCAGTTTACTTAATCTAACAATAGAAGAGGGAATAAAATATGATTTACAGCTCAAATTGGGAGCTAAAACTGAGAAAACTTTTAAAATCTCCGGCCTTGAGTTTGCTAAAGGAAACTTAAAATATGACAGGCTCAACGACACTTATTCTTTTGAAGAATCCACGTGGAATCCCGGACACTACTTTTTCCCCAATTACGTAAAACCAAAAATTGGAGAAGGAAATGACCTAAAACCAAGTGCTCAGTGGAATGGAAATAACGGAGATCCTTGCGCATTAGTAAAACCTTTAAATACATGGCGACTACCTACGAAAGCTGAATTAGAAATATTATTGGCCAATAATAAGACTTTTCAAAGCTCTTTTAGTTACTATCCTGGAGGAGAGGGAGGTGTATTTTTTGGTACGGAAGCTCATCCAGGCTCTGAACGATTTAATCTTCTTTATTTATCATTAAATGATTACTATTCCAATTCCGATCATATAAATGAATTTGCAGGTAAAGATGGTCGATACCTATTAAAAAACGGAACCGGTTATGCTCAATTAGCTCTGTCCTTACGCAATTCAGCAGGTGGGATATCTGCAACCGGGCAACCCCGATTAATAACAGCTCCCGCTGATATGGCTATATCGATTCGCTGTATAAAAAATAAATAAGGATAATTCAACAAAAAGTCCTCTTCATAATTGAAGAGGACTTTTTGTTGAATCAAAACTCTTTTGCTATCAGGGTTCCCCCAGAGAACTATTAAAAAATTTCAAAAGTAGTAAAATATTGCACTTTGAAATCAAGAATGATCAATTTACTTGAACGGGTTTGACTTAATATAGAAACTAACGATCTAATACCGAAAAATCAGAATTCTGGGAGCGATATTCAGGCACAATATCCTTGATCAGCTGCACCAAACGCATTTTATCCCCATTTGGATCAGCTGATTTCGCGAGCATGCATAATTGCTCCACACGTGACCGCTGTAATTCTAAATCTGGCGTATTTACTTTGGCAATCATGATTTTCTCGTGGTAAGTTTTCTCCGTGTTTTCACCATTAGCTAACAGCTCTTCAAAGATTTTCTCTCCGGGACGCAGACCGACAATCTTGATATCGATATCTTCGGGATAATTATAGCCTTTGAGCCGAATCATCTGCTTGGCAAGATCTATAATCTTCACCGGCTGTCCCATATCAAAGACAAATATTTCGCCCCCTTTCCCCATTACCGCAGCCTCCTGCACCAATTGACAGGCCTCGGGTATGGTCATAAAATATCGGGTAATATTCTCATCTGTTATGGTGAGTGGCCCCCCTTTCAGCATCTGCTTTTCAAATAATGGTATAACTGAGCCATTCGAGCCCAGCACATTACCAAAACGAGTCACAATAAAATTCGTCTTTGAGTGTATATTGACTGTTGAAATAGCAATTTCGGCAACACGTTTCGTAGCCCCCATGACATTTGTGGGATTAACCGCTTTATCTGTCGAGACCATCACAAATTTGGACACATTGTATTTATCTGCCAACCGTGCCACATTATAAGACCCCCAGACATTCGTCAAAATAGATTCATAAGGATTCGACTCCATCAAAGGCACATGTTTGTATGCTGCTGCATGGAAGACATAGGTCGGGTGATAAAACTGGAACAAAGTCTCCATAAAAGATTCATCCCGAACATTTCCTACAATAAACGTACAGCGTGAAAAATGATTGGAACTGCTTAACTCTTGTTGGATATCATACAAAGCTGATTCCGCCTGATCAACCACGATAAGCTGTTTTAAATCCGTATGAGCGAGCTGGCGGACGAGTTCACCTCCAATTGAACCAGCTCCACCTGTTACCAATACGATTTGATCTTTCATTTCAGATGCAATGGCAGGATTATCCAGATCAATGGCTTTGCGACCCAATAAATCTTCGATACGTAGGCTTCGGATCTGTCTGGTCGCCACCTCCCCAGCCAACAGACGTGCCGTATCCGGAATAATTTTAACAATTAATGGAATTGGTTCAGCGAGCTTAAAAATGGTATTCAATCGTTCTGGCTTGCGATCATCAACTGCGATAATAATTTCAGACGCATTTCCATGCTGTTGTACAAACTCCTTATTTAGCAGGTTAATATCATGAATTTTAAACCCTTGGATACGATTGCCGATCCGATGTGGGTTATCATCCATAATGGCGACAATACGATATTTATTGCGTGAGGTGGTATGGATAAAGTGAAAGGTGGTATTGCCCATATTACCGGCACCAAAGAGAATTACGGGAATACGGTTATCTTTATTACCCCACATCAATTTGTGGTATACGGCACGGTAAAGTACCCGACTAAAGGTCATGCCAAAGCCTGCTATTAGCGCATGAAAAAGAAGCTGTGTATCTGAAAAAGGCAGCATCGCATCATAGGTTGGATACAACCACTCGATTGCCTTACAGATCAGTACAGTGGAAAAATACGCCGCTCCGATTGCTAGGACAATACGCTGCAATTCACGGATTCCGGTCTTATGAACAACCCCTTTATATGTACCAAAAACAAAGAACCAGATCAAGTAAACTGATGAAACAAGTAATGCCTGTCTGATCATCTCGTCTAGCTGCACTTCCCCCCTATGCTTGAATATAAGAACATAACTGATAAAAAAAGCTGTTACAACAATCGTCAGATCCAACAGCAGAATTATCCAACGAGGCTTGTTGATGGACAAGCCTTCTTTCCATAAATTACTCATTTAAATTAAATAATGATATTATATACTCTAATCGCAAAATCCGCTTAATAAAGTATCCCTTTCGCTAATTAATATTTGAAGTTCCCTTCTTTTATATCATTACATTTATCGTACCTAAGATAGTCTTGGTAGTTATATATTTTCAAAAAGTTACTCGTCCGCGAAAATACTAAATTAAAAGATAAATAAACCTAGAAAGAAGTAATCCCTTTTCCATTGATCTATACCTCTTTAAAAGTCTTCGATAAGAATAGTGATCAAATACTATTTCTTCAAAATAGCTTACAAAATTATTACGGGCTATTTCGAAGAAACGGATTGCGTCATCCAACCTGACTACAAGGCTATCCTTCGGATCACAAACAGCAGGCATATTAAAGTGGTCAGGACAAGTCAAATACCAGCTGACGACCGCCCTATTTTATTCAAAGATTAACTATCGTTTTTTTGCTTCAGCTTTCCCAAGCTGTCAACGCGCGCTGACTTTCTTGTTGCATTAACTTTTTATGCACCCCGGTTTCCGTATAGTCAATCTTTCCCGATCGACTCCAAAGACCAAGATCAAGGAGGAAATAAAATCCACTATCCCCTATAAAAAAACCAACAGCGATAATTGCTATCCTTATTGAACAGCCCTTTCACAAACTACTCTTTATGTACTTCACTTTCGGTGAATCGGAGACCATGCTGAATCTCTCCGCCGTCCAATTTAATTGTCGTGTGATCTCCATAATCTTACAACCAATTGATTTACAAAATCTTAATTTTATAATTACCTGCACCTTCTTGCTTTTAAGCAGCACCTCTTCCAGATACGCCATTTGCGCTGGCAATTCGGAACCTCGATTTCAGGGGTATAGAGGACCGTAGTATATCTTTAAAAACGTCAAACAATTTTGTCAATATAGCATTCGTCTATCTTGCCTGGATAAGTATCTGTTTTAAGATATCTTCCATGATGTGCGAATACACAATAAAAGCCCGGCTACTATGAAGTATATCTAATTAAGTGGTATAAAAAATAATTGATTGTGGCCACTCTCAAGCATTCTGTTATTAAGGCCTCTCTTTCGGGCAATTGGCCATACAAGACATAACTAAATGATAAAAGAAATATTTTACTAAAGAGAATATTACAATCTTAGCTTTCGGAAAGATTGTAGTACTTATATATAAAATGCGTATCACCGATCAATAGAAGGCAGGACCTCTCCCCAAAAACTGGAGTATTTAAAAGTAGAGAATTCGATTATGAATTACTAATTTTTAAATGGGAGGAAAAGCGATGAAAAAATCAAAGTTTACCGAACCGCAGATCCCCTTTGCGATCAAACAGTCCTAGACAGGTCCCCGAGTGGAATAATGCTTAAATTTGTAAGTAAAAGGGCCAGACATTGTCGCACCGCAAATAGATCCTAAATACCATTTTTTTTCAATTTACATGACTGCCGAAGTATGGACTTGGTCGCGAATACGCTGTTCGATGGCAGGAAAATCCGATGCTTAACTATAGTGGATAACTATAGCCGCAAATGTATGGGTACTGAGGTTGGACAGGAGCCTAAAGGAAGTGATGTGGTCGCTGTTTTAGAAGAACTCAGCTATTTCAGCAGGCAACACCTCAAGTGGATAACGGATCGGAATTACTTTCAAAAGAGGTCATAGATAAGCTTATGAACATCAGGGGAATTAATATTCTCCAGACCAAGAAAACCAACAGATAACTCGTATACCAAGTCATTCAATGGAAGTTTTCGGGACGAATGTCTGAATGCGCATTGGTTCCTTTCATTCAAAGATGCCAAGGAAAAAATTGAAGTTTGGAGGGAGAAATACAATACAGGCTGTTTGGGGAATATGTCACCTGAAATGTTTATCGAAAAACAAGTCAAAACAGCGAGATTTTCTACTTTAGAACACTCTTAAACCCGGGGAAAGGTCAAAGTATTTCCTATCTCAACTCCAGTTAACATCATAACCTGGTTAGGCAGTATTTCAGAGAAAAACCGCCATTTTTACAAATTGAGTTTTGGCTTATTCAATAAAGCTAAACTTACTTCAAAGTTTTTATATCTTGGTTACCTCCTAAACCCGGAAGAGCTTTAGAAAGTGTTTCTATACTTTTTACATCAGTTACTTTAATCAAAAAATTTAAATAACCTCCAGGCCTAGAAAAATCGGGTTTAATTGCAAACCCTTTCCCTTCAATCCAAAATTCAACACCACCGCCATCAATTGATCTTGCAGATAAATAAACATTATTTAGTCGTTGTTCAAATACATTATAATTCACAACGGTCTTACCAGATCCTCTCATTGGCTTCCATGATTGGCTGATATCGATACTTTCAGCACGTCCCGTAGATAGATAATAAACTTCTATAAATTTGCCCGAAGCGTTTGGTATGAAATATATTTTTGATGTTCCGCCAAAAGAACTATCTTGATTAACATAATTATAATTTGAAAAATCCGCTTCTATTCTATAAAATTCAGCTCCAACATTTTTATCGAGACTAACCGGTTCTCCCCAACCACTATTACTTTTAGGTCCATAAATGGTCATAGTTTGTAGATTAATATAAAAGTCCCCATTTTTACCTACACTACTTATTGGGACTGTTTGTCCAGACAAAATTGCTGAACCTGGAATTCCTTGTTCGCCAGTGGCACCTTTTAAACTAAAAGGAACTCCCCAACCATTAGAACTTTTTGGGCCATACAAATCCCCATTAGTTAAATTCAAGAAAAAATCTCCCATTTTACCAATTGTTGAAGAAGGGGCTGTTTTACCTGAAAAAATAGTACTGCCATTTATACCAGCAATGCCTTGGTCCCCTTTTTCCCCCTGCGGGCCGATTGCTCCATCTTTCCCGCAGCCCAAAAGAAATATCAAGGTGATAAATAATAAAATTTTTTTCATAATTTCTATTTTTAAAAACACACTAATTTATCACTAAAATACAAAAATTTAACTTAAAAATCTTTATTATATGCCAATTATCCCAAAATTGCGAAATCCACTATTACTACGTCGCAGTATATTGAAAGCAATAATCAAAGTAATAAATGTTTCACACTAAAGAAATAAAGGTTTATACAGCAAAAGTAGGAAGAATCGAGAAAATAATACAATTTTCTGATTAATGACAATCTTATATTAATTGAACAAATGCAATGCTATTAGAAGAGAGATATCGCCAAGGGGCTTCTGATTAAAATATTAAAAAAGGCTAAAAAAAATAAAGCAATCAAAATACATGCTTTCATCTATCACTCTTTTGACCGGCCATAGTCTGGAAGGATAATAGCCTGCCAAATAGGCTGTTGTATACTTTGCCGTACCTGTTCTTTATCTTCCTTATACGTCGCGCCAAACCATTTCGCGTCGGTGGGTAATACTAAGAATTTAGCGATATCGTGTTTCACCATATAATCGGATAGAGCGGGATAATAAATTCTGCTTTGGGATTTTGGTGGTTCTGCTCCACAAAAGCAGGGAACAAGGCCCTTACAACTTCAAATATTTTAGGTGTGAAGTCCAAAAGTTCATAAAAACCCGTGTGTTATTGGGTAGAACAGTCTCTTCTTGTTTTCAGCGAAAACAACTTATTCGTTCTTACGATAAATTGGTACGCTCGGTATGCTTTGCAAATGATTCAGCTCATTCCCTTCACAAACACCACGGAATAAATAACCAAAATCCGAAAGTGTATTTCCACTTCAAAACCTAAAGCCATCTCACTCTATTTCAATCCATCTCGCAGGAAATCCGCCATTTTTTGAAACGCGTCATAACCGTAAAAATTAATCGCATTAATTACACAAAATGAGCCATTCACCTCCCATTCAACACTCCTCACCGCATGATCAGATTCCCAAGGTTTTTGACGTTCAACGATCCAATCACACCAAATTTTTTCAAATCAAAATCTTGATATAAATAAGCAACATCTATTGGTGCGGGTATTTTTCGCAAACATTTTTTTTCATGATATCCGAAAACTCCTCACGGATCACAAATACGGCCCTACCGAATCCAGCACGGAAAGCATCATAAATGGAATAATCGTTTTTTTTTTTCGCCAAATGGCCCAAAGCTTTCGACTTGGTTTACTGAACCTAACGGCTGGCCATCCCTGAGGTCAAAATAACCAAGATTGGTTTTTGATCTTTTGTTTTTCGTTCATTTTCTGTTCGTTCAAAAGTGATTTGTTACTATTTTTATATTCAAACTACAGGCAATATTTATACGAACATTAATATATACGTATTAATAAAATAAAAGTCTCTAACAAGAAAACGAGTTGCCCGATCGAAATAAACCAACTCATTTTCCAACAATATTATTCCAGCCTATAGCATCTGCTCAGTCGTAGTGGTATTTTCTGAATTTTCAGTTTTATTTTATTCCTATTGTTGGGATTGAGTTCCTTTAGGTGCTGTTTGATTCTGATTCCCTTCTAACTCCTCTGCTTTCACCCCTTTCGGATTGTTCCACAGTTTCTTTTTATAGGTCTCTAACTTCTCTTCTACTTTCCGGCTATCCAATTGCTGCCCACCATTCTCGGTTTCCTTCATATTCTGCAGCATGCCCGGCGATGACTCACGGACGATCGAGCTCGCAAATTTGTTTTGCACGAAAAAGTCATCCATGGTCATATCATAAAGTCCTTTATCCGGATCAGAAATATCCACCTGCACCAGACTATAGCGCAACTGAGGGAAGTACAGCCAAAAAGCTGGCGTAGAACCAACAGATTCTGCCAGTTCTGTCGAGGTCGTGATATTCATTAAAGGAGCCACACCTATAATTCGTGTTTCAAGACGGCTGCGCTGTTTATCGAAGAAGATATCTTCCTTTACCCGGAATTTGGTTACCCGAGCCGGATCGAATTCGTTGAGTGCCATTTTGGAATCAATCTGATTACCTTCACCATCAAAGACAGGCACCAGTACACTGTCTGCAAATCGCGCCATCCCCTCTTGAGCGCTCAATCTTCCTTTGAAAGCATCGTCATCTGGGCTATAGAGCGAGAGCTTGCCTTTTTCGATGGCTTTCATGATCACTTCGATCAAGGAATTTCCAGGGATAGCCAAAATGCTATTTTTCTCATCCTTCAAATCTATATCTCGCCATACCCTTTTGTAAAAACGAATATTCTTTTTGTTCACTTCAGGATAAGCAAAAGGGACCGCATCCTCCATGCTATTTGCCTGGTAAAATCCATCTGTTGTAGGGATAGTATCAGGATTGATCTCCCCGGATATGACCGGTGTTGCTTTGATGATATTATTTGCCGTATCCTGCTGTACAGGCACGGTATTTATTGTCGTCTCCTGCTGGGCGAACAGCGATCCAGTCACCAAAACCATACTAACTGTCGCGAATATTTTCATGTTCATCTTTCTCAAATTTATGTTTACAGCCCTAGTTTAATATTTACGCGTTTTACTTTGCACGGTTGGCATTTCAAAAGCCGACATTACACAGCGGAAGCCGATATACGAATGCGGTTCGTAGTCCACGGAATAATTCCGTGTTTCACTATTGAGCTGCTCACCATTATCTTTCCACGAACCACCACGTACGACTTTCCTTTTCAATGCATCGCCATCCCTAGGATCCGCGTCATATAACAGGGCGGGATTCAGGTCATTCACAAATACCACGGCCGAAGGGCTATAGGCATCCAAGGTCCATTCAGAAACATTACCAGCCATATTATACACTCCAAAAGCATTCGGCATATAAGATTTCACCGGTAGTGTAAAAGTCGCGCCATCGCGTGAGTAAGTACCTTCCCCCTGTTTAAAGTTGACTGCTAATTTCTTTTTACCTTCCGAGCCGTCTATCGTCATGCGCGAGCCTGCTACGGTGTCTTGCGGATCCAGTTTGCCAGAAGCCGCATATTGCCATTGCGCCTCAGTAGGCAAACTTAGGCTCAACTGATATCCGTTGAGGTAGGAATTCTTCAACACTGTAGCCGCCATTTGCCCTGCTCGCCAATCCGTAAAGGCACGTGCTTGTCGCCAGGTGACTCCCACAACCGGATAAAAATCAAAGGAAGGATGCGTAAAGTAATTGGCATCTAAGGATGACATTTGCGCATTTGGAAAATCCTTTGTCCAAATATCCTCCACCGGCATGACAGCTACGGTATCCGTTACGTACGATTTTTTCAGATTTCCTTTGGACTTCAGATAAGAGAAGCGATATTTGATCACCTCCGGATTGAGTGCGCGTCTATTACCTCGCATCTCCAGCATCGGTGCCAGACGTTCCTGAATACTGGGATCACTGCTTTTCCAGATCGGGGACATCTTTTTTAATTTGGCCCAATTAATTCGCTTCTGCCCCACCTCTTCACCGGCAATATCCAAAAAATATTGTTCATCCTGTAGGTAGTCCGTTACAGCAACAGAATCGGCCACCCAATTCACAAATTCGCGGTACTGCTTATTTGTCACCTCCGCTTCATCGATAAAAAAAGCACTCAAGCTTACATTTTTACCCACATTGCCGCTATCTAGGGCCCCCTTAAACAAGATTGTACCCGAAGGGATATAGACCATCCCCGGGGGCGCCGGCAATTTACCACCGCGGAATGCATTCACTTTAGGCGCTTTATAAATAGCCGAATTAGATTTACAGGCCGAAAAACCTATTAAAATGGCTAAAACAGCCCCCCCCAATAGACGGCTGTTATAGACCTGTTTTATTATATTAATCATCATGTTTATTTATTAGCTTGTTTTTAGCTTATTTCCGATTGAACAGTGCATATTTTAAACCCAAGGATACGAAACCGTATTGATCATTATTCTTATTCTTGATGCCGTCCAAATTGTCGTTAAATGTAAAGGTATGTTGGTAATTCAGATTGATTGCCCATTGTGGACCATATAAGGTACGGCCAAATGGAACATCTATTCCAACATTGATAGGTAGGACAAAATGAACTTGACCAAAGTCCTCAGCAGGTATTAGCTCTCCACCTTGATTCACGACTCCATCAGCATATTTCGAAGCAAGAGCTCTTGCGATTCGGTTTTTCACTAAACCAGCCCCAGCTCCTACATATATATTCGAAAGGATACGTGAAAAAGTATTTGCTTCCAATGTGTATCGACTATAGTCGATTGAACGATTCATAAATTGTCCCAAACGAACCTTACCATTGACATTTCCAGCGAAATAGCGGTTTTCAAATTCACTTTCATAGCCGTGCCCGCTAATTGTACCTTTTTCCCCATGCAGACCAACAGAGATAAAGGGACTGATGAGGTAGTCTGCTTCGCCATAAAAAGCAAAATTACTTTCCACATTTGAGAGGTCGGTTAAATTATACGCTACCCCAGCACCTGCCCCGACGCTAACAGGACGTGAAAATTGTGCAGAAACAGTTCCTAAGGTGAGGCCTAAAGCCCCTAGCGATGTAAGTAATAGTTTATTAATCATTTTTTATCTATTTTTCTAAGACGTTGATTGGTCAGTCACCCACACTAGGGAAGGGCTTAAGCCCCCTTGTCTTGCCCTGAAAAATCATTGAATTCATAGTATGTGATTCATGTTCAGTCATCCTCTCCTTCAAAACGACATTTTCTGACTATTTATTATAAAAAATAAACCCCCAAATCGAAGTATCGATTTGGGGTTAAACAACAATAAGGCCAAAATCTAAATTCTCATCGAATTATTTTATATTTAAACGGTCTTTTACCTCCTGCCATACTTTGGCTATTCCCGTTTTCTTTTTCTTCCCTTTATCGCCATAGCCGTAACCATAGCCATAGCCATAGCCATAACCTCGAGCGAAGTCCACATCGTTTACTACCGCAGCAAGGTTTTTCAATTTGCCATCGATATAAAGTTCACGCGGCACCTGAAGTAAGCGTTTGTCCAAATAATTGACACGTGACACGTACAATGTCAAATCTGCGTTATGTGCGATCAACAAAGTATCAGTAACTAAACTTACTGGAGCTGTGTCTACTAAAACATAATCATAATGCTCACGGGTATACCTTATCACGTCATCAAAATGCCCATTCATCAATAACTCGGCAGGGTTTGGCGCGATATATCCTGAATAGATGACGTCAAAATCATAATTACCTGGTTTTTTGATGATGATATTATTCACATCCATTTCCGGATTGATTAAGAACTGGGTGATACCCACATTTGTATGCTGTAAATGGGATAAACCGAGATAATCTAAAACTTTTGGACTACGAATATCCGCTCCGATAAGTACTACCTTTTTACCGGACATGGATAAGATCTGTGCCAAATTAGTCGTAACAAAGGACTTCCCTTCGCCCGAGATGGTTGAAGTCACAAACACAACTTTTGAGGCATCTTTCTTTTCAGCTCCAAACATAAAGTTCATATTGGTACGCAAGATCCGGAAGGCCTCAGCCAAAGAGGAGCGATCGTTCAAATGCACAATAGTATCTTCCGCTGTTGGAATTTCGCCAAGTACTGGAACTTTAACAATATCCTCAATATCTTTTCGTGAATGGATTTTATTATCCAATAGAAACTTAAGATAAAGAAGTATAAAAGGAATCAAAAAACCTGCAATCAAAGCGCCTATTAATATTATTGCTTTCTTCGGCGATACAGGAATACCATTTCCGTATGCAGCATCAATAACTTTTAAATTATCTGGCGTTGCTGCAGCCTTCACTTCACTTTCTTCTCTCTTTTGAAGCAATAAGAGATATAATGATTCGACGATTTGTTGTTGCCTTGATATTTTCTTAAAACCTTGTTCCTGAGTTGGAATGGAATTAATCCGTCCTTTGATTTCATTTGATTTTTGCTGAATACTATTTAGCGCCAACTGGGTAACCTTTTGATAGTTTTTAAGTGATTGACGTATATTTTTATCACTTTCAACGATATTTTCATTTAAAGAAATTACTGCAGGATTTTGATCAGATGCCGATTTTAATAAATCATCCCGCTCTAACACTAATTTATTATATGCCTCAATGGATGAACCAATTGAGGCATCCTGCAAACCAATATTTGATGGCAATAACTTTCCAACTTCTTGATTTTTTAAAAAAGTATTCATGTGATCAACAAGCTGCAACTGTGTACGATACTCTAATACTTTTTTATCATTTTCAGATGCATTTGTTAGAAATACCCCAGCTTCTGTGGCCATGTCTACCATTGAATTCGCAGCCTTAAACTCTGCGGCTTGTTCATCAGCCCCTGAAAGATCTTTAGAGATTAACATCAACCTTTTATTTATAAAATCAGAGGTAGCCCTAGTCGTTCTCAACTTATCATTTGTCAAATCAGTATTATAGGTATCAATTAAATCATTCAAAATTAATTCAGCTTTCTTGCGCACTGTCGAAATCATGCCAAAATTAACAATATATGATTGCATTTCCTTACCTGGAGTGATGTTGATAGCCGCTAAGTTTGCATCAATCGCCCAATCTTTCGGAATTATGTTCACTTCATATTCAGTATCCAAATCTAGGCTGTTCGCTTTATTCGGCTTCAATATCAATTTGTAAAAACCTACATTTATGACTTTATCAAAACTAGCGGTAAGTTTCTTCCTCGAGTTTAAATCCGTTAATTCAAGAAGTGATTCATTTTTATATCGAATTCTTAAATCTAATTTAGCTGTATCCTGATTACCTTGGAGCTCAACACTGAATGGCATTTCTCTTTCCAGAACTTCCGAAGAACGAATTTTGCCGTTAATTGTATAAATGGTATTAAGATGATTCTTATCAACAATCTTTCGCATAAGCCTTCTTGATGATAGAACTTCAATTTGATCGGTTACAAATGCTGCCCTGGTACCTCCGAACCCCATGCTACTGGATAACTCTGCTATACCAGCTAATTCTCCTGCAGATGCGCTTTTCTCATCTTTCAATAAAATTTTTGCGGTTGTATTATAACTTTTTTGAGCATAACGGAGATAAACAATAGCTATACCTAAAGTTAGTATAATTGAAACCACAAACCACTTCCAGTAGAATGCATATTGCTCAAAAATTTGACGTAAGTTAATCTCTTCTTCTTGATTTTCTTTATTTAGTACAGACTGTTCCATAGATAAAATTAACGGGTGAGAACTGAAATTACAGTAATCAATAAACTGGCGATTGAAATAATAATATTTGTGTTTGCTCCAAGTTTGGAATTATTAATTTGCGCTTTGTTTGGTTCGACATATATAACGTCATTTTGTACTAAATAGTAATAAGGAGAATTCAAAGTACTTTGTTGAGTTAAATCTAAACGATTCATCGTCTTTTGTCCATTTACTTCACGAATTACCATAATATTTTCTCGCACTCCACGAATAGTTAAATCTCCGGCCATTCCCAATGCCTCCAATACTGTTACACGTTCCGTCGGCATAATAAATGAACCTGGTCGTGCAACCTCTCCTAACACTGAAACACGAAAGTTATTAAAATTAATATTAACTCCTGGATCCTTTATATATTGCCCCAACTCAGTTCTTATTTTTTCAATAGCCTGTATACGAGTAAGTCCTATGACATGCACTTTCCCTAACATAGGCAACGTAATATCTCCGTGTTCATCAACGGTGTAAGTGGGACGCAAAGCCATATCAGTTTGTTGTGTTAAGTTACTTGTCATCGTGCTGACTGGATTGAATGGGGCTGTTACTTTAGGGTCAGCAGCGGTTACTACTATAGTTAAAATATCATTTGACTGAATCTTTGGTACATGTTGTTCATAAAGAGTCGTTATCTGAGTTGAATCCGGCTGTAAATAAACCATACTTTTGCGTGATCCGCATGAGTTAAACAACATTATTGCCATTGCAATTAATGCGGTTGTAAAGACATATCTTGAAATTCCTTGCATTCTTATATTTAAATTATAAATTGATTGCATCTTTATGACGACAAAAATATGGTATTTCCTTCAAAAATTTAATAAATAAAAATTTTAAAAAAAATCCTTGACCGGCAGCAGAACAGCAAGATCTATGCCTAAACCTTGTATATTTAAAAAATATTGAAATTAAAATATATAAAAGTTAGAAAAAGGTATATTTGGAATGTTTTAAACGAATTTAATGAGTACTGAGCTAAAAAAAGTTTTTTTGTGCCTTCTTAGAAGAGGCTTATGGGGTGATGATTCTATAATTGTTAAAAATCAATTAGGTTTGGAAGAATGGTCTCAGATTTTCAAAATTGCTGCTAACCATACCGTTGAAGGTATAATCTTCGACAGTTTTCCTTTTTTAGATGAAGATCAATTGCCTGAGAAGCCACTCCGAATAAAATGGGCAGTGAGAGTAGATGCTATAGAACGCTATAACACTAAAATGAATACTGTACTTTACGCTCAAAACAAGATTCTTAGCAACGAAGGGTTGAAACCAATTCTACAAAAGGGTCAGGGAGTTGCACAATATTATAATAATCCTAAACGCCGATCTAGTGGTGACATAGATTGGTATTTTGAAAACGAAGGCTATAAAAAGGCTAGGTTATTGCTTAAGAAGCAAAAACAACCGTTTAAAGACAGCGCGGGGTTTAGCTTGAATTACGACTGGAATGGAGTACATATCGAATATCACAAAAAATTATTTGATATTCAAAGCCCCTTTAAAAGGAAATTTTTGAAGCGTCTGTTGAAGGAATATGAGAGCGAATTTGATTGTCTAAAAATAGACAATTCATCCATAAAAATACTTCCTAAAGAACTTCAACTTCTACAAGTAAATAGCCACATCCTAAAACATCTTCTTTCATTTGGGATAGGATTAAGGCAACTATGCGATTCGGCTATTCTTTACCATAGATTTAAAAACGATATAGATGGTAAGAAACTGAAATTTATTTATAAACAGCTTGGAATACTAAAGTGGATCCACCATCTTCACGCAGTATTAGTTAAGCACATTGGGTTGCCAAAATCATCATTGCCCTTTCCATATCCAGAAAACCTGGACTCAGAATGGATGTTTAATGAGATATGGTATTCAGGAAATTTTGGATTCCACGATAACCGATATAAAGATGGTAAAATAACAGCAATTTCTGCTCAGCCAGATGGATTGCGAAGATTATGGCTCAATTTCAAACTATATTTTAAATATGCCCCTCAAGAGGCTTTATTTTATCCAATGATTCAGACTTTCTCTAGATTCTTAGGTAAAGATAAGGATTAAATTATTTAAGAAAATATTCTGATGGCCATGTATAATCATCAAGCTTAGCGTGATCAATCCCATAATCAGCATATACCAATAATTCACTATTTGGCTCCAATGCCCTAAAAGCGGTGCCATAACCTGGTGGAACGTGCAACACTTTCATATCAGAATCATATAGATCCAAATGTTCTATCGGGAGAGAATTAGAAGGAGTATCCCAATTATCAATCCAAACTAAGTCTAGTGAGAAAGCACCTGAAAGTACATAAAACCAACGCTGTTCTATTCGATGAGCGCGCCACCCTCTGATCAATTCATTATCAGAATTTTTAATAATATAGAATCTTTTAATCTCTGACATGTCAAATTCGTTTACAAATCTTATTTGACCACGGTGGTCTGTAGCGACACCGCCTTGAATTATCGAAGTAACTAATTTCATATTGATTTTTCCTTATATTTTTTTATTACTCTTGTCTTTATTACCAAATAAATAACGCTTAAAACAGTTAAAAGTCCGAAAGAGAATAATAACTGCGTATAAAAATTACTGGTTGATATCCTAATTACTAGTATACCAACTCCAAATTGAATCAATCCAAACAAGAAGGATATAAACAATTTATTAACGCCTGCTTCGTTAGCCAAAAATTGATAAAGATGGGAGCGGTGAGCATCAAAAATATTTTCTTTGAGATATAAACGTCTTATAATTGTCCATACCGTGTCTATTCCATAGATTGAAAGAAATAAAATATAAATAAAATTTCCTGTTTTCAGAATTAACAATCCGATCACAAATATCAAAACAAATGCGATGGCGACAGATCCTACATCACCAGCAAAGCATTTTGCGTTAGTTCGGAAATTGAAAAATGCAAATACTAAAACAGCGATATTAGTAATAATTAGTAGCTCATTTGACACAAAACCAATATCCCTGTTAACAATCATAAGCAAGATACCGACTGACAAGCTATAACATGCTGTAATACCATTAATGCCATCCATAAAATTGTATGCATTAATAATACCTACAGTAAATACAAAACCTATCAATAGATAATACCAAGGCATCTCAAACATATTTAACTGATAAGCCATTAGAAGTACTGAAGAAAAGTGAATAAATAACCTCACTTTATTTGATAAAGTAAATATGTCATCCAAAAATGAAACAATAGTCATTAAGGTTAATCCAACAAAAAACCAGGGATATTGAAAATCAGATTTCACAAAATATATTACAACGCCAAAATAAAAAATAATCCCCCCCCCTCTTAAGGTTACCTTTGAGTGGGAAGATCTTTCGTTTGGTCTATCAATAATATTAAAATGGTTTGCTACCTTAAAATAAGCAAGTTCCAAAAGAAATAGCAATATAAAAATGCCTAAATAAATCATGTTAATAGCAATGAAGTAAAAAATAGGGCGTATCACCCAACAACAATCAAGCTTTATGGTTAAAAGAAAGAATAGTCTTTCTAAGGCCTTCTGCAGATGAAATAGGCAAACTGTCGACTTTCAATTCTTTTTTAATTTTAGTGTTAGAAACTATATAAGATTCAGTAAGTTTTTTTAACCTTTCTGAATTTAAAGGCAATGGTATGACATCACCTATTTTAGCAAAAAAACGAATTATTGAAGGGCTAATAAACCATAACTTTCTTTTCTTTCCTATTGAATCAGCGATCAATGCAACCAAATCATTCGTTGACAAAGATATATCATCTGCGAAATTATAAACCCCTGAGTTTATGGTTTCTTTTTTTATCATCTCTAATACTAAATATGAGAGATTATCGACACTTAGAAACGAGCGTTGATTATCAAATGATGCTAAGGGCCAAGGTAGGCCTTTTTTCACAACATTAAATAGAAGATTTAAATTTCCTTTATTTCCCGGGCCATGGATCATACAAGGGCGAATAATAAATAGACGCTTTCCCTCAGGTAAAGGATGCTTGAGCAAATAATTTTCAGCTTTCATCTTTGACGTTCCGTAGGGCGTTTGGGGTTGTGCCCTATAATTTTCGTCCAATACTCCTTCGACAGAATCAGCTACAGCTTTGACAGATGAAAAATAAAAAAAATCACGAACCGTAGATCGAAGAAATTTATCAAAAACGTCTTTTGTAAGATCAAAATTTATTTTATTATATTCATCAGGATTGGCAGCATTAGATGTGTCATGGGCTTTACCTGCCAAATGAATAATTGCAACAAAATTGTTGTTCCAGTCAGATGCACACCAATCGCGATTTCGCAGAGAAATTCCGATAGATTGAATACTCGATTTCTGAAGAAAATTGCTCAGATTTTTACCAACGAAACCAGTAGCCCCACTTATTATTACTTTCATGAGTACTAAATATATTTTAACATTTTTGCAGCCATATCCTTATTGACAGTATCTCGCTTAAATCTCTCTATGAATTCGGTTCTTTTAACAATTTGATAGTTATATTTTTTCATTTTATCCACAAATTCATCTACATTACAGGGTTCGAACAATATAGAATTTTCAATATTATCCCTTACAAATTCGGCGGCGAAACCTCCTACTCCAGCTATTATAGGCTTAGAAAATGTAGCCAATTCAAATAATTTTGAAGGTAACACTTTCTCGAATGCTGCATAATTGTTAAGATGTGCGAATAAAAAATCTGCCTTCTTATATAGTTTTATTAGTTCATCTCTCTTAACTGGAGGAAGTAATTCCACATTTTCGATTTCCAATTTTTTCAACTCTTCTACTAATTTCCCTTTCGCCCCCCCGTCTCCGATTATTATAAACTTAAAATCTTGCCCCAATTTTTTAGCAGCACCAGGAATAATTTTGTGAAGCCCTTGTCCTTCGCCAATGTTACCTGCATAAACTATGGTTTTTACTTCAGTCTGAGGTTGCAAAATTGGTTCAGAGTTATTAGCCTCTATAAACAGATCATCTACACCATTTGGATAAAATGAATATTCAGCATTTTTATAATGCTGAAAGTAAGGCTTAAAACCCCCTGAAATTAAATTAATATGCTTTGCATATCCAAAAGTCTTTTTCTCAACCTGTTTGATTAGTGGCAAAGCTATTTTCTTTGTTAAACCATCCGGTAAAACATCCTCAAGGGTATCATAAAAAATATCCCGAATATCTAAAAACAATGGAACTCCCTGCTTTTTAGCAATTGAATAACCAAGATAAGCCGTAAATAATCGCGATGAGGAAGCAATAATGAGGTCATATTTCTTACCTTTAACAAACTTCTTTGCCTTAGAATAATATTCTTTAAATGACATCACTTGATCCTTCATTCCACTTTGATGCTTTGGTATTGCTATTCGATGGATAACTAAATTATCCCGTGTTTCTAACTCTTGCGCATCTGCTTCAAACGAACTATATCGGTTAGGAAGAGTAGTTATAACTTCAATATTAGCGTAATCTTTTGATTGTTTAGCTAATTCCGTAACAAGCGGTGTATTCCGAAATGAACCTGCACACAAGTCTGGTTCAAAATAAAATGTCAAATAAAGTATTCTTTTCATTTTAATCATCATTTAATCTTTTAAATAAAAGTGTTGAATACAACTCGTGGTCAAAAATCACAATCAATCTTTTTGCACTTCTATATGTGTTATAACTATCTGCAAATTCATAATCTTCAACAATTATTTCTTTTGCTCCTTTAAAAGTAATCACTATATCGTTATTTATTAAATATCCAGATCTATTCATCTCTTCAATGTTCACATCAGGATGTAGATGAAAATAGCATTTCGCATTTGAGGGATCCGATAACTTATCATAAATTTCAATATTATTCTGATGAAAAGAAAATGTCCTTGTATGTAACACGTTAAATTGTCTTTTATAACCATCGTGTAGAGCTTGATAAACAGATCCTTCTTCTTTTAATATATTTACATGAGCTCTAGCAGCTGTTCGAAACCCACCCCAAACCTGAGACTGATTAGAATTACATATCTCCACGGTGTTATGAGCTTGTGTTGATCTCTCCAGATTTCTTCTTTTACCAATTTGATAAGTAGATGTCCCCTGTTCAACAAATAAAGGCCTATTATCGTAATATAATATAAAACTAAGCGCATCAGCATGAGAATGTCCTGGTTGATAAGAGGCTCCTACTTGTGCAAAATCAATTCTACATTCATATTTTCCCATATTTACAGCACGATAGCCAGATTCTCCTAACGCCTCCTGAACCTTTTGAATATTAAGACGCTTACCATAATCAAATAAGAACTCGGAAGAATAAGCTATTTCACCAGCACTGTCATTAAAAAGTGGTATATCCCCATTTTCGAAACTGACTTGCTCCAACCAGTTAAGCATCAAGGCTGCTTTTTTCCTTACTAAATTTAATTTTTCCTCATTTCTATTTCTATATTTGGAATACCAATCGCAAAATTCTAACATTCTAAAAAGAATAATTTGGTGATACATAGGACTGAGTTCAAAATGCCCACCATCCAATAATATCTGCTCATCAATTTCATGTAGAATAAGATCAATACCATTTTTTATCCAAATATCTTCTCCAAAAAAAGCACCTCCCATTGCCAATGCAAAAGCATTTTCAAGTAAATGATTGCCTAATATATGGAATTCCAACCTTTTAGTTAAAAAAAATAATTCGGCATGTAAACAACTCAACAATTCATCTCCTAATGAAACTCCTGAAGAAACTAACCTTATAATATTAATTGTCCTCAATGATACAGGATAGGGTTCAAGAGGAAGCTTTCCGCTAGAAAGCTCTGCATATAATCCTGTCAACAAAGCAATCTTTCTCTGTATAGAGATATCATTTTGAAGCAAATAATTCCCATACTGTAAATTATAATTCCATAATTTACCAAATCTTTGTTCGTTCCAATTTATTTTATCTCCAAAATCGTGTTCGAGATTTAGAAATGTAAATCGATTATTACCAAGATAAGATTTACTTAAATTAACAGGTTGATCGAATGACAAAATATTGACCTGAGTAAAATCAACTTGCGTTCGATAAGCCTTTAAAGGCCTAATTTTTTTTAGCCTGTACAGCAACTGATATTTTAACTGTACAGGCTTTAAATATCTTATTGTTGTAAAAACTAGTTTAACTTTTTTAAGCATCTATATTATACAAATTCAACAAATGATCCACGATTCTTTCCGCTGTCTTTCCGTCCCATAATGGAATATCACTTCCTTTTTTCCATTCTCCAGCAAAAAGTTTTTCCAACGCCGGAGGAATTGCAACAGGATCTGTTCCTAGAAGCTCATTAGTCCCAAGAGTTATAGTTTCAGGTCTTTCAGTATTATTTCTCAAGGTCATACACGGAACTTTCATTACTGATGTTTCCTCAGTTATACCTCCAGAATCAGTAATAACGGCTTTCGCATTTCTGACAAGAAAATTAAACTCTAAATAACTCAGTGGTTCGATCATGTGTAAATTGGAAGCAGAAACGCCGATAACTTCAAGCATTTTAGCTGTCCTAGGGTGCACCGGAAATATTAATGGGAGTCCATTTGCCGATAAAATTATAGTATCTATAAGCTCTTTTAATTTTGTTTCCTGATCTACATTAGCAGGCCTATGCAAGGTCATTACTATGTATTCTTTTGCCTTCAAATTTAATTCATCCCAAACTGAGGGCTTCATAAATCTCGGCATTTGCTTAAGTAGCGTATCGATCATTGTATTACCTACAAAGAAAATATCATCTTCTTTGACGCCACCAATTCTAAGATTTTCATTAGCGATTTCTGAGGTCGTAAAAAAATAGTCAGTAATACTATCTGTCACCAAACGATTAATCTCCTCAGGCATAGACCAATCATTAGAACGGATTCCCGCTTCAACATGTGCGACCTTTATACCTAGTTTTTGAGCTGTAATTGCACACGCCATTGTTGAGGTGACATCTCCAACTACCAAAACTAAGTCAGTTGGGTATACCATCAATTCTTTTTCAAAACCTACCATAATTGCAGCAGTCTGCTCCGCTTGAGTTCCGCCCCCGGCATGTAGATTTGTATCCGGCTCCGGAATTTCCAACTGTTCAAAGAAATCTCCTGACATCTTTTTATCATAATGTTGCCCTGTATGGACAAGTCGATACTGTATGTCTTTTCCCTGAAGTTGTGCTTGTTTAATCGCATGAATTATGGGAGCAATTTTCATAAAATTGGGACGAGCTCCAGCTATAATCGTTATTTTCATATTATAAATTAAATTGACACCCAAGAATTATTTTTTAAACTTTCGATTGCTGCAAAACTTGCCCTTGATGTATTAACAATTTCATCAAAAGGAATAATTGGATCACCACCATTTTGTACAATTTCTATTAGGCGACGAAACTGTTCGGAATGCCCTTTATCTTGCGAAGAAGATGCAGAAGAAAAGTTTTTAAATCCATATCCCGACAATTTTCGCCAGTTGTCAAGAATCAGCACCCTTTCTTCACTGAACACTTCTATTCTTTCCTTCGAATAGGCCTTACTCCCATTAGCAAAATAGTTTATTACTGCATTAGTTCCATTTTCATATTTCAATAATATACTTGCATTATCTGTATTTTCCAATGGGTTCATACCCATAGCATTCATACATACTGATATCACCTTTGACCCAGCTAAAAAGGTACATAAATCTATAAAATGGCAGGCTTCACCAATGATTCTCCCCCCCCCTATTTCCATATCTTGCACCCAAGAATTAGCAGGTATAAACCCAGCATTCATTGTAGCAATAATATTCATAGGTGTATTACTTTTTCCTAATAGTTGCTTCATTTTTAAAGCTAGAGGAGCAAATCGCCGATTAAAACCAACATTAATAGTTTTTGATTGAGAATTATATATTTTCACAATCTCATCTAACTGATCACTAGATAGAGCCAGTGGTTTCTCTACAAATACATGCTTTTTTGACGCCAAAACTTCGCCAACCATTTTCGCATGAGAGCTGTGTCTAGTTGTGATAAAAACAATATCAACATTTTTATCAGCTAAAATTTCCCTGTAATCGGTAGTGGAGGTAGAAATTCCGTATTTTTTAGCCAAAGTCGTTCCAGAAAGACCTCCTGAGCTGGCAATAAATTTTAAGTTCGCTCCATTTTTTTTGAGAGAAGGTAGAATCATAGCACTTGTAAAATTTCCAGCACCAATAATTCCTATTACACCGCTTTGGCCTTCAAAACTATTATTAACCAATGAAACACTTCGTTTCCAATCTTTAATATCCTCATCATAAACCAATATCGAAGCGATAGCACGCGAACCTGACATATTACCATAGATCTGGTCATAGTTTGATAAATCAATACGCTCTGTTATCAACTTTTCAACGTTAATATTCTTATTCGCTATTGATTGTAATATAGTCTCAAAGTTTCTTTTCTCTGTCCATCTAACGAAAGCGATTGGATAATCTTGTCCTTTTTGTTCATAATTATCGTCATATCTTCCTGGTCCATATGAGCATGACACTTGGAAAGTAAGCTCTTTTTCATAGAAATCTGCGCGGCTTATATCAAGTCCTATCACACCAATTAAAACGATACGACCTCTTTTCCTTGACATTTTCGCAGCTTGCGAAATAATTTCATTACTTTTATTTGATGCAGTAATAATCACTGCGTCAGCTCCTAAACCAGCTGTGAAACTTTCCACAAAGTGAACCTGATCTGTTCCATCACCTGGATTTACGGCAGTTATCCCTAAGTCTCTGGCTAAATCCACTTTAGCTTCGTCATAGTCAAATCCTATTACAGTACATCCGTTGGCTTGTAAAAGTTGCGCGGTCATAAGACCAATTAATCCCAAACCTATTACCACCACTGTTTCGCCTAATGTCGGGTTTGCTAAGCGGACCCCTTGAAGACCAATAGCGCCAATAACCGTAAAAGCGGCTTCTTCATCACTGACATTATCAGGAATTCTGGCAACTAGATTTTTAGGGACAGACACTACTTCGGCATGGGGACCGTTAGAAGCAACACGGTCTCCCACTTTAAATTCATCTACTCCTTTTCCAACTGCGATTACTCTTCCCACGTTACAATACCCTAATGGAAGAGGCTGTCCCAATTTATTAAATACAGCATCTAATGTAGGTTTTAAGCCATCAGTCTTAACCTTGTCCAATACTTGTTTTACCTTATCGGGTTGCTGACGCGCCTTTTGAATAAAATTAGCTTTCCCAAATTCAACCAACATCCTTTCTGTTCCTAATGATACCAGAGAGCGAGTAGTTTGAATTAAGACCTGACCATACCCCGCACCAGGGGTAGGCACTTCCTCTAAAATTGTTTGTCCGTTTTTTAAATCTTGTATTATTTGTTTCATTTTTTTCAATTATTTAACGAGTAAGCTCAATTTTCCGGATTGGGTCCGAATAGGCTCTTTCACTTTTTTAAAAGATATTTTAAAATCCAAATTTGTTGCATCGAAAAGCTGCTCAGGTGCAGTGGGAAGATCATTCCCAACAAATATAACTTCGATTACCCCTTGAGCAATCTGTCTGATTTGCATATAATCAATAAAGTTGAATATCTCATGATGTCTTCCAAAAATCAATGCAGTAAGATTTATTTTTTTTCCTTTACTGTCAACTACAAATTCTCCTTCTCTACCCTTCAAGATTTTAAATGACTCCAATATTCCATCTTTACAGATAGGCGATTCGATAATGTCTTGTGTATTATATCTAATTAACGGTGAGGCATGATTATAATATGAAGTGCTAACCAATTCATAATCACCCGCTTCATTTTTAATTGCCTCTGAGAAACCATAAGATAAAAAAGGCTCGTAAGTAAATTTTTCATGCCTTTCAAAGGCTAATACAGCTCTTTCTGTATGTCCATACCACGAAATGGTTTTAGCACCAAAAACGCGTTCAATAGTATCTCTATACAATTCGTGAGGAAATTCGGAACCTAAAAATACGCCCCGTAAATTGGTTCTAATCAAATTTTTCAATTTTTCATTTCTATTCTCACAATATAATGCGAAATCATAAATCGAAGACGGATAGCCATGTAAATATTTAATTCTATATTTACCTAATATATTAAATAGCCGCTCCGATAATTTATCATAATCTTCGTATATATCAATTGCAAAATGATTTCTTACAACATCATATTCTACTTTATTTTTAATATCGCTTCTACCTCCAAATACAATTTTAAAATCTTTAGGTGAATATCCCAGCTTTTCCCATATCGTATGCATATGTGCCCATTCGTGTCCCATTGAAGAAGGTTCGATATAAAACGCAAATGGTGTACCAGAGGACCCCCCAGTATTCACAACATATCTATCTTTCACAGGAGCACCTCGCTGTTCTATATTATATTTATTTAATACAGATTTTGTAATAATTGGAACCTTGTCCAAATCATAAAAAGAAATCAAATGAGATGGATGAAACCCAGCATCCTTATAGAACTCCTTGTAAAACTGGACATTTTCATACGCAAAGCTTATAAGACTTTCCATTCGCTCAAAAACAAACTTCTGTTTTTCTTCCACACTAGCTTTAGAAAGATACTCAATTTCAGATTTACGTTTTGAATATATTTTACCAAGCCCCGGCCGTTTTTCGTAAGGTATATAATTAATAATTCTTCCCAATCCGGGAGGAATATTTTTCAAATTATTTTTAAGATATAATGCTATTCCCATTTCTATTGCTCGATTGTCCTTTTAAAAAATTCTAATGTATTTGCAAACGAGTGATCATAGTTAAAAAATTGTGGATTATCTTTAACGAATAACTCCATATTTTCCTGAATTTGCAGATATCTAGATTCGTTATTGATTAAAAGATTTAATTTTTCTACTGCATCTTCTAAATTCTCCGGAGAAAAATAAACAATTGACTCTTTGGCAATATCTCTATTAAAATTTAAATCAGAAGCTACCATAGGAACTTTAAAAAATATGGATTCTAATATTGATAAAGAAAAAGTTTCCAACAGAGAGGGAAAGAAATAAAGATCGGCGTTCCTATATAGCTCAATTAATTTTTCCTGAGTACAATACCCATGATTGATTACATAATCGGAAACCCCTAAATTATTACATTTTTGTTTAAATTTATCCAAAAACGCCCCCTTTGGAATAGTCACATGAAAAAATATGCGTTTACCCGGGTTTCTTGCTCGTAGCTTTCTTAAAATTGTTGGTATAACTTTGATATTTTTATGAGGGTGTGGAACCGCTATATATAAAATGTTCAAATCGGCATTATGACTTTCTCTTCCTCCGCTTGCTAATGCCTCTTTATTCATATATATATTAGGAAGAGTATTAGGGATAACTTCAATATTATTTTCTGGACATTTTACAACATTCAAAATTCCGCTTTTTGATGAAAAAGTTTGAGTGATAAAATACTTTCCTTTTTTTAACATAGCTTTTTGAATAATAGTAAAGAAAAAATAGCGAAGCTTTCCCCTAAAACTTAACGTCTTGTATGCGAATCTGTTAAGATTTACATGCCAAGCATTTGCATATCTCATAATTTCTTTAGTTCTATATGAAAAATATGAGGGTGAAGCAATAGTATAAATTAAATCGGCCTTCAGGCTCTCTTCCAGTTTCAAAATCTTTTTCTTAACATCCCAATAGGTTCCAAAAAAGTTAGGTTGAGTTGGGAAATATTGTATCTTACTTTGATCTGTTCCTTTTAATATGTTCTCCCCAAATGACCTTAAATCATCAGAAAGCCAATAATACCAATCAAAATCAACATTGTCCACTGCAGACTTAATAAAATTCTGTGCAATTTGAAAAGCGCCTCCAGAATTTTTCTTCACAGTGATGCAATTTATAATTACCTTATATCTATCTCTAATTTCCAATTCCATATCGTTTAATAAAACTTAAAGTCTCCTTCCACCATTCTCGATTATTATCCCAAGATATCGGCTTTCTATCGTCAATATTTTTAGAAGGTCCCCAAATCACCACTCCGTCACATAACTGGTAGAGTGTTTCAAGTTGAAAACGCCAATCATCGCTGGATAAAAATTCCTTACTCCAATATTGAGGCCAAATAAAACCATATACAGGAACATCTGGATCTGTCTTCTTCAGCCTCTCTATTTGTTTCATTGTAACCCACTTCCATAGCTCCATGCTTTTATTTCTAGCATAAAACGAAGGGAATGCTAAATCATTGCCTCTCGTAATATATGCTATATTATTATTCATTGCATTCCACTGTTCAACATAATTTATTCTTTTCAAATGATTAGCACCAGACCGTTGATTATATAAATAAAGGTCCCGATAAGGTAACATACCATAATAGCCTATCTTTCGACCAGGAAGTTTTTTCTTAAAGTATTTATAAACGGTTATATATTTATTCCCATTAGTTTTATATTTTGAATCTCGGAGATCCCAGCTTTCTATATCTAAACAAATAGGATCAGTATTTTTAGATGCCTTCCATATTTCGTGATCCAATTTTTTATAGTTTATAACTCCTTTGTCCAATAAGCTATCTTCATATATTATATTTATGCTTTTAATTCCATATTTACCCAAGTTGGGTTTGTTGGCTTGACGAATTCCATCATATATAACAAAGTTTTTCTTTTGATAATTGATAGAAGAACGAATATCATGAAGATCGTCACTATTCCTTTTTGATCCCTTTTTATATATAAAAGCAGAACCAAACAATGTGATTATCAGCAAGAATAGAATGCCTCCACCCTTACGAATAAAAGTAGCTTTTTTCATATAAATATATTTTAATTTTTCTCTTTGTACTCCCTACTATAGTTAAATGAACGATAGAAAAGCATCCTCCTCTTTTCATTTTCTTCTTTATTAAATACCGTCGTATATGGAAACCATCGATTATAATTATGTGTATCAGCAACAAGATTCGATGTATCCTTAAAATAATAAAGATATTTCGGAAGAAAGCTTATAATAAAAACTGCAATAATTACTAGAGATCTGACTTGACGATACTTTTTTATTTCAGCAATTAAAAAAAGATAGTTCACAAAATAGACCGTCAAAAACGGCATAAAATAGTTGATAAACCGATTAAAACCAGTAAGATAGGAAACTACAGCCGCAATTGTAAAATATACAGTAATTAGCTCAGGAAACAATGTTGATCTATATTTTCCATATTGCAAATAAATATAAAGTGGGCCAAGAAAGAAAATCCCTAAATAATATAAAAAACCGAAAAGAGATGGTGTAAACTCTTGATAACCTGAAAACCTACGTCTTAATTCAGGATCAGGAATTATATTCGGAGCAAATTTTAATAAAATAATTGCAGAAATAACAACAAATGCTATACGAACAAATGTACCTTTATTTAACTCTACTGTTTTAAATAAAGGTAAGAAAAACATAATTATAGCTGAGCCGTGAAATAATGTCGCACATATAGCGAGTATATAATATTTAGCCCATACCCCTTTAGATAAATAGGGATAGGCTAAGACAAAAAGACTAATAGCAATAGATTCCCTTAAAATTTCCGTATTATAATATAAGTAATAAAATAGATAATATACCAAAAGTGAGGAGAATCTAAATTGTGTATATTTTCTAAAAAATCGAGAAATTACCACATTTACAAATATTGCATGAACAAATTGCAAGAGTACGAAATCATTGGAAATTGTCTTACATATTGAATTTAATAAAATCCAAAAAGGTTCGTATCGAATTTGCAAAAAAGTAGCCGCAGAGAGATTACCTAGTGTTGGAACTTGATTTGTAAAAGAATTAAAATATTCTAAGGTATCTCCTCCCACCTTATATCTCAGACCTGCAATACAAATGAGAATGAAGACAACGAAATTATACCAAAATCGTTCTCCAACTTTATTTGTACTCACATCGTATACAAATATTAGCGGAAAAATCAGCATTAACGGTAATAAATAAATCATATCTACATTTTTATTATACTCTTATTTCTCTTGAAAATAATTACAAAATTTATTATATAAAAAACGCTAGCACCAAATAAAATCAACAATCTATAGGCTAAAGTAGGTGTATAAAATAAAAATATACACGCTATTACATAAGCTGGACACGCATAAATAACAAATTTTAAAGTTTCATATGGAATATGATAAAGTCTATTAGAAATCACCCAACTCATGATAAACAAACAAGTGTTTGTCAAAATCATTGACATTACTACACCCTGAATACCAAAATAATTAGTTAAAATAACCAATGAGATCAGATTAACTATTACAGAGACAAAAAAACTATAAGTAATATATTGAGTTTTTTCCTTTACTTTAGGACCAATATCTACAATTTCTTTAAAAATAAGTAAACAGAAAAATAAAGATAGCCCCCCGATATACTTTGCAGACTCAGCATATATTGGAGTAGAAAAATACTTGACAAGTTCAGTTGAAAACACGGTAATTCCACATACTATCAAGAAAACTGGACATGCCGCTAAAGGAAGAATATTTTTGAAAATTTCCCGAGCGTTCTCTTTTTTAATATTCCCAAATAAAAATGGAGTCCACGCCATAATGAAAGCCGTATACACTATTTGTATTGCAGAGGCAAACTTTAAAGAGAGCGAATAAACTCCGATAGCCGAAAGTGATAATAGAGAGACTAAAAAGAAACGATTAGCATAAGTTACGGTAAAACTCCCAATACGAGCAGGAACCATTGGAAGAGAGAACCTTAATGAGCGTTTGATAAAATTTTTCGAGTAAGCAATACATAAATAGTTTTTGAGAAAAAATAATAATCCCAAACAAGTAATTACCATACTACAGAACTGACTGGCTACGATTGCGATAACACTATCATCAATAAATTTTAGAAAAAAGAACGTACAGCACAAAAGTGAGATTACTCTTAATAAAACATATATGAAGAATTGCTTGGTTTTTCGTTCAAATCGAAGCATTATAAATGCCAAGATAGAGAAATTAGAGAAAGGCATTTTCGCAACGGACCACTTTAATGCGTCAATATAAGAGTCGTTAGCAAACAGTAATAAACATATTTGCCTTGCAAATAAAGTAAGCACCAATGCAACTAAAATTGATGTCACTCCTATAAAAATAAAATTTGAAGTGATAAACGTCTTTTTTAGCCCTCCCTTAAAGTCAAGATAATAACGTTGAAATGCTGATTCTAATTGTAAAAGAGCTAGAATTGAGCCTGCTTCAGCGACTACTTGAAGTAAATCGACAGCTCCCAATTGGTCTTTTGTCAGATAATTAGAATAGATGGGAATGAAAAGAAAGAGCAACAGCTTTTCCAAAGTCGTAGCAAGTCCAAAAGACAAAAAATTCTTAAAAAGATCTTTCATACAATTTAATCAATTGAAAATCTTGCCAGCCAATTACTAACATCATAATATTCTACAATAGATGTTTCCAATGGTAAATAAGGAGTTTTAACAAATTCCTTTAAATCTTCTAATTTGTCACTCCCTATAATAAAAACGTTATTCTTATTATAAAAAGGTTGAGTTACAATAGTGAGATCATTTGTTATAAGCTTTTTACTAAAAAATATAGATTCCATTGCGCGCAATGTGAGTCCACTTTGTTTATCTTGAATCAAATCTAATATTGCGCTAGATTCAGCTATATATCTTAGATATTGGCCGTATCCAATTGGTTTATTTCCAGTATGTTTTCCTAAGAAGTTCCTATTACTAACTATATATATTAAATTACTAATATTTAGTTCCGTTAGACGTAGCTTAAAGTCTTCTAAATGCGATTTTCTACCTTTGTCCATGCCGATAAAAAGAATGTCATATTTTCTTTCTCTTACTGGTAATTCAATATTGTTAAAATAAAATGTAGTATTAAATTCCATTTTGAACTCCTTGCAATCTCTAGGATCAAATGAATAAGGCTTGAATTCTTCAGGCAAATTTACAGGGAGGGCTTTAGAGTAAATTTTAATTGGATTCCAATACCAAAAAATAACAGACAAATTCCTATTTTTTAAAGCGTTCCAAATGTCGACCTCATCATTCGCAAATATAACCACATTAGATAAAGAGCTGTTATTCATTTGATTTTTCCATTCACCATACCAATAGGATCTATTCAGTCCTAGGAATCCAAAAATTTTTCTCAGAATCCGAGAAAGGAAACCTACCTCTTTATAGACAGGAAAAGCCCTAATTCCTTTTTGATTAAAATAAGGAAGAAAATATTTAACAGAGTTATATATTATTATAGTTTTATCTTTATCCATTATTCTCAATTTTAATAATATAACCAGTACATAGACTTATGATAAATGCCTTAAATATTCCCCGTATCCACTTTTAATAAGCGGAGCAGCAAGAAGATCCAAACGATTTTTATCTATAAACCCCATTCGATACGCCACTTCTTCTATTGAGCCGATTTTCATTCCTGTCCGCTCCTCAATCACTTGAACAAATTGCGCAGCCTGCATCAATGATTGAATCGTTCCTGTATCTAGCCATGCCGTACCCCGATCAAATACCCCAACCTTAAGCTTATTGCGCTTAAGATATTCTTTATTGATATCAGTAATTTCCAATTCTCCTCGCTCTGATGGTTTAATTTTCTTTGCTATTTCCACTACTTCATTATCATAAAAATAAATACCTGGCACAGCATAATGTGATTTTGGAACTTTAGGTTTCTCTTCAATAGAAACAACTTGCTTATTTACATTAAACTCCACAACTCCATAGCGCTCAGGATCATGCACTGGATAAGCGAAAACAACACCTCCATCGGGATCAGCACAAGACTGTAAAAGTTTGGACATACCAGAACCATAAAAGATATTGTCTCCTAAAATCAAAGCAACCTTATCGCCGCCAATAAACTCGGCTCCCAATATAAATGCTTGTGCTAGCCCATCTGGACTAGGTTGCTCTAAATATTCAAATCGACACCCAATCTGAGAACCATCACCAAGTAATTTTTTAAAATTTGGTAAATCCTGAGGCGTAGATATAATTAATATTTCGTTTATACCTGCCAGCATCAAGGTAGACAGTGGATAATAGATCATCGGCTTATCGTATACTGGCATCAATTGCTTAGACACCGCTAGTGTCAATGGATGTAGTCTAGTTCCAGATCCTCCTGCTAAGATTATACCCTTCATATTTAATTTCCTATTTGTTTTCTGTTTCTTTACAATTTTCCAACATTGCCATGAGACTCTGTTTCCATTCTGGAACGTTAACAGCAAAAGTTTCCTTAATTTTTGTTTTATCTAATAGGGAGTATTTCGGGCGTTTTGCTGGTGTCGGATATAGCTCTGTTATTATGGGATTTATTTTACAATCTAATCCTTGCATTTCTCTAATTGCTACAGCAAAATCATACCAGGATGTTTTCCCCTCATTTGAAAAATGATAAATACCTTTAGACCATTTATCATTTTGAGCAATATTCAAGATTGCCTCAGCCAAATCCCTTGCATATGTGGGCGAACCGATCTGATCTGATATTACAGAAATTTCTTCTCTTTCTGTCATTAGACGAATCATCGTCTTAACAAAATTCGCGCCGTATGTAGAATACACCCATGCTGTACGAATAATAACTGCATCAGCTCCCGAAGAAACTATAGCTTCTTCAGCTCTCTGTTTGCTCAAACCATACGCATTGATGGGATCGGTAGGTTCATCTTCTTTTAGCGGATGACTACTATTTCCTTGAAATACATAGTCCGTGGAAATATGAATTAATTTTCGATCGTTTTCCGATGCCCAACGAGCCATTACCGCCACAGCCTGATGATTAATAATATCTACTAAATCGGCTTCTGATTCAGCTTTATCGACAGCTGTATATGCACCAGCGCTCACAATTAGATTGGGACTAAGCCTTTCAAGAACTTCCCTAACTTTTGTAAGATCATCCAATGGCATTTCTTCCCTATCAAGAAACACAAAGGAATCAGTGGAATAACTACTACTCAAGTCTTTTATTTCTGATCCTAGCTGTCCGTTAGCACCGGTAACAAGTATTTTCATATTATTAGTTTTTTACGACAAAGAGATCTTTAAAACTCGGCGCTTCAAGATCTTTTTCTGACAACAATAATTCTCCAATCGGCAATTGCCAATCAATAGCGAGATCTTTATCAATTGGAGAAATACCGCATTCCGATTCCTTATTATAAAAGTTGTCACACTTATAAAAAAAAGTCGCTGTTTCGCTCAGAACGACGAAGCCATGCAAAAATCCTCTGGGAATGAAAAGCTGTAGATTATTTTCAGCCGAAAGCTCTACAGCAACATGCTCTCCGAATGTAGGAGATTGTGGACGAACATCAACCGCTACATCAATAACCCTTCCCTGAAGTACTCGAACTAGTTTAGCTTGAGCAAATTCACCTGCTTGAGCATGTAATCCACGTAGAACACCTTTCGTAGAAAACGATTGATTATCTTGGACAAAATGAGTATTTGTATTCGTAAGTGTATTGAAAGTTTTTTCATTAAAACTTTCAAAAAAATACCCGCGACTATCGCCGAATTTCGCTGGCTCCAAAATATAGCAGCCTTTCAATTTTGTTTCTATTGCCTTCATCCTAAACTTGATACTGTTTTTGATAGTAATGCTGGTATTCTCCAGAAGTTACCTGATCTAGCCAATCTTGATTATTAAGGTACCAATCGATCGTTTTTGATAGACCTTCTTCGAATGTTACAGATGGTTGATAACCTAGTTCCCGATTTATCTTTGTTGCGTCGATAGCATAACGCAAGTCATGTCCAGGCCTATCTTTAACAAAAGTAATCAATTCAGCCGCTGTACCTTCACTTCTTCCAAGTTTTTCGTCCATCTGTTTACAGAGCTCTTTTACCAAATCAATATTTTTCCATTCGTTAAAACCACCGACATTGTAAGATTCTCCTTCTTTTCCATCATGAAAAACCAAATCAATGGCTTTGGCATGATCAATCACAAATAACCAGTCTCTTGTAAACTTCCCATCTCCATAAATAGGAAGCGGCTTATTATTTAAAATATTGTGAATACACAATGGTATTAATTTTTCGGGAAAATGATTAGGGCCATAATTATTTGAACAATTTGTTAAAACAACAGGTAAACCATAGGTATCATGATAAGCACGCACAAAGTGATCAGATGACGCTTTTGACGCTGAATATGGGGAGTGAGGATCATAAGATGTTGTTTCGGTAAACAATCCAGTTTCTCCTAAGGTTCCATAAACCTCATCAGTCGATACATGATGAAAGCGTTTACCTTTAAAATCTCCATCCCAAATTGTTTTTGCCGCGTTTAATAAATTCACTGTACCAATAACATTTGTCATCACGAAGGCAAGCGGATCTACAATTGAGCGATCTACATGTGACTCAGCAGCAAGATGGATTACTCCATCCGGTTTGTGCTCCTGAAAAATATCCATTATAATTTTGGCATCAGTAATATCCGACTTTACAAAAGAATAATTAGAATTGTTCTCAATATCTCCTAAGTTCGCTAGATTTCCGGCATAGGTCAATGCATCTAAATTAACAATATGATATTCAGGATATTTCAAAACAAACTCCCGAACAACATGCGACCCAATGAAACCGGCTCCCCCTGTGATTAAAATCGTTTTATTAGGCATAAATTTATAATCTTGAATCGCTATCTACCAAAATTCCTTTTACGTCAAAAACAATGGAACTATTTTTTCTCAATAAGTCCAAATTAATATTTAAAAACTCATTGTGAGCTACTCCTAATACGATTGCATCGAATTTTCCGTCGGGCAACTTTGTAATACTTTCAATTCCATATTCATGTTTGACCTCAACGGGATTTGCCCAAGGATCAAATGTAGTCACTTTAACACCATAATCTTCTAAGGCAGCAATTACATCAACAATCTTCGTATTACGAACATCTGGACAATTTTCCTTAAAAGTTACACCAAGCATCAATACCTCAGAACCATTTACATTAATCCCTTTCTTGATCATGGTTTTAACCACCTGAGAAGCGACATATTCGCCCATAGAATCATTCAAGCGACGACCAGCTAAGATAATCTCTGGATGATAGCCATGTTCCTGCGCTTTTTGTGCCAGATAATACGGATCTACACCAATACAGTGACCACCAACCAAACCCGGTTTGAAAGGTAAAAAATTCCATTTCGTGCCAGCGGCTTCTAATACAGCATGGGTATCTATATTTAAAATATTAAAGATCTTAGCCAATTCATTGACAAAAGCAATATTGATATCACGTTGCGAGTTTTCGATTACCTTAGCAGCTTCAGCAACTTTAATACATGGCGCCAAATGCGTACCTGCAGTAATTACCTCTTTATAAACTGCATCTACTTCTTCACCGATCTTTGGAGTTGAACCTGAAGTTACTTTTAATATTTTTTCGACTGTATGTTGTTTATCCCCCGGATTGATACGCTCTGGTGAATAGCCAGCAAAGAAATCTTCATTAAACTTCAACCCAGATACTTTCTCAAGAACAGGAATACATTCTTCTTCTGTTACGCCGGGATATACCGTAGACTCGTAAACAACAATATCACCTTTCTTTAAAACCTTACCTACTGTTTCTGATGCTTTATATAAAGGCGTCAAATCTGGGCGGTTATTTTTATCCACCGGCGTAGGTACAGTAACTATATAAAAATTAGCATCTTCAATATCCGCCAATTGATTGGAACAATACAGACCTTTCATATTTGTTGCGAATGGGTTATCATTCACCAAAGCCGCTTGAAGAATATCATCTTCTACCTCTAAGGTTAGATCCTTACCTGAACGTAACTCATCAATACGCTTTTGATTAATATCAAATCCTAATACCGGAAACTTTGTCGCAAATAATCTTGCCAAAGGAAGGCCGACATAGCCCAACCCGATTACAGCTATTTTTTTCATTTTTAATATGCTATTTAATATTTACAATGATTAATTTTTCTATTTTAAATTATCCCAATACCATTCCACAGCCTCTTTCAATCCTTCACGGATGACGTGTGTGGCTTCGTATCCTAACAACTTCCGCGCTTTATCAATTGAAGCTAAGGAATGTGGAATATCTCCTTGTCTATTCGGCCCATGAATAATTTCCACCTTCGCAATTTCAGCGTCGTATTCTGTTAAAAACTCCTTCAGATAGCCTACTAGCTGATTTAAGGTTGTACGATCTCCCACAGCAGTATTGTAAACCGTATTAACGGCAGCGGCATTATCCGTTGTCATCGCAAGCTCATTCATCTGAATCACATTATCAATGTAGGTAAAGTCACGTGAATAATCTCCTGTCCCATTAATTACGGGACTTTCATGACTCATAAATTTCTTGACAAACAATGGAATAACAGCAGCATAAGCACCATTTGGATCTTGGCGACGGCCAAATACATTAAAATAACGTAGACCAATAGTCTCTAAGCCATACGTCTTTGAAAAGATATCCGCATATAATTCATTGACATATTTAGTAATCGCATAGGGAGACAATGGTTTACCGATAATATCTTCCACTTTTGGAAGGTTTTCCGAATCACCATAGGTCGAAGAGGATGCTGCATAAATAAAGCGTTTCACACCTGCATCACGGGCAGCCACCAACATATTTAAAAATCCTGTTACATTTACTTCATTGGATGTCTGCGGATCTTTAATCGAACGTGGTACAGATCCCAGTGCTGCCTGATGTAAAACATAGTCAACACCCGCAACTGCTTTTTGACAATCCGCACTGTTACGGATATCGCCTTCAATTAAAGTAAAGTTCGCATTATCGCTATGCTGCTCAATATTATGGCGATGTCCAGTTGCAAAGTTGTCCAAGACAACAACTTGATGCCCTTTACGTAAAAAATGCTCTACGAGATTTGATCCTATAAATCCGGCTCCGCCGGTAATTAATATTTTACTCATCGTATTGAAAGTAATTATATAGTAGAATTATTTGTATACAAGCTTATATAACGTTGTTCTTCTGTCCGTTTTTCAAAGGAAAGATTTACTTTCTTTGTCAATTTTTTCCCAACCTTGTCCGCTAACAGCAATAAATATGCCTGATTTATGTTTTCGCCTAAAATTAACACATCTATTTCTCCAGAATCTACTCCTGCGGCATAATCACCCAACAGGCCAACTTCCTGAATATCTCCGGATTTCTGAAGAATATTCACCACAATTTCATCAATACCTAAATAGGTATGAATTAATTTTTGAAGTGGCTTAAATAGAGAATGAGAAGTATTGGCCTTGTACAGAATTTTATTTTTGGATGTACGTTTTTCCAAATATCCTGCTTCTGACAGTTGATTGAGCTCTTTGCGAATGGCATTGGTCGACTCCTGAAACTCATCGGCAAGACCACGCAAATGTCCCTGATTGCTTGCAGAAACAAAAAACTTAATCAGTAGTTTGAGTCGAGTTTTAGATGTGATCAATGAATCCAACATCGGTTTAGTTTTAATGAGTAACAAAAGTACTCAATACAGATTAGCTATGCAAATGAATAAATTGTTAATGTTATATAGTCTAAAAAGCTATCGCTATCCATTCTTTCTATCTAGCTGAATAGCAGCATTTAGAAATTGGAATTCACGTGGAACATCAAACTGGAGTAAATATAAAATGAGGATCGTTGTAACAAGGCGCCCAAAAGGCGCCAAAAAAAATAGAAACAAGAGTTCGTTTGTTTAACTATATTTCAGCTTTTTGATAAAGATCTGAAATGGGTAAAATTGCAGTAAAGGACTCAGGTCGACTTTCTTCAAAATTCAGTACACCAGAAATACTCACACGCCCCCCGGTTAAATCTCCAATCTTGGCGTTACGCCTATTGACCTTAAAGCGAACAGAAACATCAGACTTAGTATTGTCTTTCCGTTCAAAGGGAATAACCAAAATCTGTTCCAAATTAACATCCAAGGCAGGATTTAAAGGCTTTACTTTTCGAATAACAATATTCTTTAACCGCTCGTTACTACTCTCTGCCCGGAAAACAAATACGCCACTTCTGGCACTTCTATCCCCACTGTATTGTCCTGGTCGTTCCTGAAACATATAGCTCACAGTCATGCCAACGCTTTTATTAAATCGTTGTTCTTGCTGTTTTCTCCGCCAAAAAAAATATCCCACAAAAAATAAAAAAATAAGTATGGCTATGGTCGTCATATCAAATATGTTGGTTAAAATCAAATGACTAAGGTGTTGCACATCCGCGCTATTAATTACTGACCAAATATCTGATATTCCTATTAATTCAACATTAAATCAACTAGGGACAAATAGGGGACATTTGAGAATGTGCTCACAAACAGCCAGCTATGAAGATTAACTTTTTGTTAACAAAGTACCTTAGAGGTATAGGTTTTAATAAAAAATACAATTCCGAAATAAAAGAGCCATTTCATAATATGATCCGGCTCTTTTGTCAATCTAGTCAATCAGTTTGGACTGATGGCGTTCTAATGTATTATATATCTTCTTGACGTCCTGCGACTTTTCTTTCTGCAGCACAAGAATGGCATCTTTGGTATGAACAAGTATACTATCCCTCAAACCAACAAAGGCGGTATAGATATCTGTACCGATTACCATATTACCATTTTCATCCACCGGATGCCCTGTCTGTTTTAGATAATCATACATGGACTCAAAAGAACCAAGATCCGACCACTGAAAACTCGTCGCAACTACGCGAATTTTTTTGGAACGTTCCATTACAGCATAATCAATGGAAATGGATGGTATCTCTTTTGACAAAGTTAAGTCAAGCTCCCCGTCCTGACGATGTTGCCAGGCATTAAATGCAGTCGCATAGACCTTGGGTTCGAAATTCTGTAATTCGCTCAAAAAAGTATCTGCGCGAAAACAAAACATCCCCGAATTCCATAGGAAATTGCCCCGCTCTATAAAATCCTCTGCAGTATCCTGATTCGGCTTTTCCCGAAAAGACAATACCTTATCATCTTTGTATTCAATATAGCCATACCCCGTTTCAGGTCGTGTCGGTTGGATTCCAAAAGTGACAATATAACCTTTGTTTGCTTTTTCAATTCCGGATTGAATCGCCTTTGCGTAAGCATCATCGCCTACAATCACATGATCTGATGGCGTGACAATAAGGATATCATCTGGCTGAGCAGCGAATGCTGCAAAGGCAATTGCCGCAGCCGTATTACGCGGTGTAGCTTCGACAATATCGATATAGTCCACTTTATTGTTTTCCATCACCTCCCGGCTTAAACCATGATTGTCACGATTACCCACTACAATAACCTGACTACAAAGCGCCTGATTCCGCTTAATCGTCATCTCAAACAAAGATCCCTCTTTGAATAAAGAAAGATACTGTTTGGGATAGCTCTTACGCGAAAGTGGCCAAAGCCGACTTCCTACTCCTCCTGTTAATACCACATGGATAATTGCGCTCATATTATTATTTTTTCTCCGCTTCTTTATCTGCTACAACTTTGCGCAAACCCGTACTCGAAAAACGATGTGTACGCTTATTGTAATAAATCTCTATATTCTCTTCCACACAATACATCCGGCCAGAAAAATCTGTATCGCGGTACTCTTCGCCAATAATGCGCAAATTGATCGGCAAAGCTTTGATCATATCAATCAGATCCTGCTCAGTCTCGTAAGGAATTATTTCATCCACATAACGGCAACCTTCTAGTTGGATATAACGTTCTACAATTGTTTGTGTAGGCTTCGCTTTCTCAGGAGATACTTCCGAAGGATCGGTATTAAGACCAACGATTAAATAATCACAATGTCGCTTGGCTTCTTCTAACATCATAATATGGCCGGCGTGCAGGAGGTCAAATACACCAAAGGTAATTCCTATTTTCATGTAGCTACTTTCTTAAATTGTTGATGAAATGTCTGATTTTAATATGGATTCTTCTTCTAAATTGGCATTGGCGACAATCTTGCGTAAGCCCGAACTTGAAAATCGATGATCCCGGCTATTGAAATAGAGCTCTATTCCCTTTTCTTCACAATATGCTCTACCAGTGAAGTTTTTTTCCCGATACTCATCACCCACGATACGCACATCAATATTAAAGGAGCGAAGGACGTCCTCCAGATCTTGCTCCGTAGCGTAAGGTACAATCTGATCCACATATTTACAGCCTTTGAGCTGGATGTAACGCTCTACTACGGTCTGTGCAGGTTTGTTTTTCTCTGGCCGATCCAGTGTCGGGTCGGTCTGCAAACCACAGATCAGAAAGTCGCATTGACGTTTGGCATCCTCAAGCATTTTGATATGCCCCGCGTGCAAGAGATCAAACGCACTGAAAGTAATCCCGATACGCATGCCCTTGGCTGGAATAATAGTCATAGTCAAATTGAATATTAAAAATTTATAATAAAACGGCAGTACACCTATACCAAAGATAAAAATTAAAATAGGATGCCACCTTCTTTATACCGAGATTTAACGAAAAAATCATGCCAAAGAAGGGACATCGGCATGCTTAAGGTATAGATTGGCGCAGGCCCGCGCATCCGAAAGTGCCTCGTGGTGATTTAGCTCAATTCCCAACACCTCACAGCAGGCATTTAGCCGGGCTGGCTTAAAGCCTTTTTCCTGATAGATCCTGAAGGTACATTCCCATTTCTCCATTAAACCCAAACTATCGTAAGGCAGATTATAGTAATTCATGGTCTTGCGCAAAACGCCACGGTCAAATAATTCATTATGTGCAACCATAACCCGGTTATTGATCAAAGGAAAGATACGAGGGAACAATTCTTTAAAAGTAGGCGCTGTCGCAGTGTCCCTTGGCCTGATACCATGCACACGGGTCGTCTGCCACATATATTGATTCTGAGGAGGTTGGATCAGTGAATAAAATTCTTCTACAATAATTCCTTGTTCAACAACTACTAGACCTATGGCACACGCCGAATTCTGGTTGGCCGTAGCTGTCTCGAAATCTATTGCTGTAAAACTTAATCCTGATTGCATGTTCACTCCTCCTTAAAAGCTGGGGTAAAATTACTAATTTTAATTTAATAGTCTCCGTGTTATCTCCTCCAAGTTTCCGTCGAAAATCTGTTCTGATATAATTTTTCGCTTGTCGGTTCCTGGAACTATTATTATTATTTATTTAACAAATTTTAAGAAAGATCTTACTAACGCATGTGTCAAATAATAAAATGATGAGAATAACGGCAGGCCCTCATTCTCTCTAAAAATTCGCCATACCCATTTGACAGCATGGAACTTATTTGATGAGATTGATCCTTCTCTTACTCTATATAACATCTGTATAGTCCCGGTATTTCGGGCTTCTCCATTCGTTAACCTTAAAACTTTCAGCCAAAGGGCATAATCCTCGTGGCCTTGTTTTTCAAAATAAAATTTTTCTAGCTTTTGCAAATCGACCAAAACTGTCGAGCAGGCTAATACATTGCCTTTTAAAAGCCCATTATAGTCAACCCGCTCTGGAGCGCTAATAACCCTATTTCTTGAATTCCCTTGCTCATCAATTTTTTCATAGTTTGAATAAACAATGACAGTACCTTCTTGTTGCATTAAGCCGAGTTGTTCCTCCAATTTTGATGGCAGCCAAATGTCGTCGCTATCTAAAAAAGCTATAAATCTGCCCCTTGCTGAAGAAATACCCAAATTTCTTGGTTCTGCAGGAGACCCGGAAGGTGCATTAGTTCTTAGCACTTTAATACGATCGTCTTTATTACTATAATCTGTCGCGATAGAATAGGTACTATCAGAAGAGTGATCGTCAATAATTAATAGTTCCCAACCCTCAAAACTCTGGTTCATTACGGAGTCTATACTATATCGAATAAACTCTTCAGCGTTATAGGAAGGCATTATAATTGAGACCAAATTATTCTTCTCCATTTATCAAAATTAATCTATTTAACTTTATACCCAATGAAATTATTATTGTCATAAATAACTGTCTTCAAAGGTTCACTACCTGAAATATCAACTCCGACAGAATATGATGGGGTCATCTGATGAAAACTGTTTCGTTTTACCTCCAGTCCTTTACTGCCTTGACTTTGTAGACCGAAGGTCATCCTCCCTGAAAAACGGTTGGTTTCATAGGTGTTTGACGACGCTCCATAGTCTAAAATTCCATAGGAATTTTCTTTACCCTCATAAAAAATATCCAAGCGATTACCTGTATATACATTAAATCGCGAATAATAAGACATGATACCAACTCGCACTTCTTCTATAACATTTCCTTTAAAAGTATTATTAAAAGCGCCATAATACGTTCCAACACCTTCCGCAGCTCCAGCTATATGATTATTGATAATTTGATTATTAAACGACAGGGCATGAGAAAATATACCTCCAAAATCCTTGTTCCTGCCCCCAATATTCTCTACATTATTATAACCTACCTTATTATTGTATGCTCCCATTAATAAGATAATGGCACAGTCTCCCCCCTTATCCGAGTTGGTCCTTCGAAAAACCACTCTATTTCTCGAGACAACATTGTCCGAAGAAAAATTTTCCACACAGATAGCATAGCCTCGTTCAGAATCAATATTATTGTCCTCAATCAAACATTTACTTGCATAATGCGACAGTAAAATCCCACCATAGCCCTTAATTGTAAGTTGGCTGATTGTGACCTTAAGCGGCTGTTCCAATAGCAAGGCATACCCATCTGTTTTTCTAACTATCGCTAGTTTTTTAATCGTAACATTTGAAATTCCCGATCGCAAAGCGACTTTACTCCTCGCTGGCAGATCGAAGGGAACTTTTGCATCTAAAAACAATGTATTTCCTTGAATACTTTTAATTTTAAAACTGCCTCCTTTTGCAAAATCATCTCCTTGATCGCCATTCCACTTCGCAGATTGTATCTTATCCTCTAGAATTGTCCAACTATCCAACTTATTGTTGAACATGATAATATCATCACCAACCTTAAATAAATCTGAATCAGTCACCTCAATACGCATTCCTCCCTTATTCACACTTTGCTTAAGCTGTGTATACTTTTCATTAGGCACCACTTCATTATTATAATTATTGGTATAATAGAAATTAGGGCTTTTATTTTTATATCCCCGAATACCTCCTTTATTAAATATAAGCTTAGAAGCGCCTCCTTCACCAATCAACGAACTCCCGCTTGGCAGAAAAAGATCCTGACTGAAATAGTAAGTCCCTTTAGGAACATAACAATCACATCCTTTATCAACAGCGGCGCTTAAACATTTCTGAAAAGCTACGGTATTATCCGCTGATTCCTCTGATGCGCCAAAACTTTTTACGTTCAGCTCACATGCACAGCTACTAAAAACGCCTAAAAACAAAGCTGAGCCTACTAACGAGATAACTCTTTTAATAAAATCTCCCATTTTTCTATAACTCCTTCCGTATAAAATTGATCTATTGAATTCCTGATTTTGTCGGGACTGGAACCTCCTGAGCCGCTAAATATGTCTACAAGTTTGCTAGCAGCTTTCTTCACACATCCCTCCTTAACCAAAAATCCGTTAACGCTATTTTGAATGATATTTTTGGGGCCATAACCAACATCGTAAGAAATACAGTATATTCCCTTACTCATCGCTTCCAACAAAACCATCCCAAACCCTTCAATGGCTGAGGTTAACAATAGACATCTTACATTATTTAACATCACTTTCGGGTCTGTTTCGCCTTCTACTATAGAAACAAACTGCTCTATTTCATAACCTTTAATAAGCGCCAACATATCGGGCTTCAAATCTCCATAGCCATATATTTTCATTTTTACCCCTTTCTCATAAAGACGGCTCAAATAAAATATATGGAGTGCGCCCAGTGGATTTTTCTCTTTTGAAAACCGTCCAATAAAAACCACATCACTACCTAGATGATCCTCTTCAGTTTTATCCCTTTCTATAAAATTGGGGATATATTTCGAAGTAATACCATTTTCTTTATAATATAACGTATCCTCCGGGGTCAAACCTATCATACAGTCCAATCTGCGCTTTAATAGATTGGTAAAAAAAGTAAGTCCACGTTTACTATAAGTAGTTGCTGTATGGTCACAGCCAATAACTTTAAAACGTTTTTTAAATAAGCTAAAAAGAATGTTTATAGGCGCAGAAGTTGTAATAAAAACAGCATCACTTTGTGCTTTTACGAAATTCAATATCCTCTTATAAGACTTAGAAAAGAAAAGTATTTTCTTAATTCCATGCAATTGCCTGGTATCATAATATTTTAGGTTCAGACAGACCAGTTCCACATTATCATGTAATTGATAAGCTGTCCTGGTTATTTGGCCTAGACTGAGCACACACACATTCCATCCTCGCTCGGCTAACTCATTAGCCTGCATACTTGTGATTTTTAAAACCCCACCAACTTGACTCTCATCAAATGTATGTACAACAAAAACAATATTAACCATAAATCATCTCCTAAAAAAATTAAACATCATCAGCCCATTCTAAAAAGGAAAAGCAAATATAAAATAATAATACCTGGACAATAGGCATAAAGAGTAGAACCTCCCCTTTATATTGAAGGACCAAAGTGTATAAAAGCATGCTAACAAAAAATAAAAGCTTATTTACATTAGCAACAGAAATACCTCTTTTCATTTCAGATAATATTCGGCCCAGCGGCTTAAAGAAATAAAATAGATGTCCAAATAAAATAAACAAGAGTCCAAAGATTCCATAAAATAATATGTTCCGCATTATTCCAGCATCGGAATGCATATAATATCCCCCGTCATCTCCAGTATACTTACCATCCCCTACTAAAAATGTCTGCCAAGAAATGGGGAAATACATTTGCTGAAGAATTTCTCCAGACTTTGTACTGGTCTCGCCACTATCGATATAATTATAAACCGCTTCAAAAACAAAAGGAAGCAACTGATTTTCCACTATCTCTTTTGTTTCTGAAGGCAACAATATATTATATAAAAAGAAGGAAGTACCGGCCACTATCAAAACTAGCCGGATAAAGCTAGTTCCTTTTTTTAATCGCGCTCCTAAAGACAAAAAATATAAAATTAGTGCAATTCCTAAACCAACAAAAGCTGTTCTACCTGCAAAAAAACTTCCCACAAAAAGAACTATAAAGAACAATGAGTTTTTAAATGAAAAATATTCCTTTTTTCCATCATCTATTATTTTAAAGACAAATACAATAAATATTAGCCCAAAACTCGATGCCAAATCAAAAAAAGGATTTCCTGTTAAAGCCAAAGCTCGAATCCCGCCCATATCTTTCTCCGATACGAAGTCTTTTTGAAAAAAAGATATAACATTTTTTACAGCCGGATTAACAAAAGCAAAAATTTCTACGCATGATTGAATAAGAAAGACGCTCACCAACAACTGTAATATAAAGTAAAATCTCTTCTCAAGCTCTATGCCAACAACTAATATAGGATACAAGTAGATCGAAACAAGCAATAAAAACAAAACAAGAAGGTAGGCTTTAGCAATTGTAAAATCAAAAGTCAAATGTATCAAACCAGGGATAAATCCCATAAAATTCAATACTATAAAAATAGCTAATAACTGTACAACAAATTTGCTTTTGAAAGTAATAAGTAGATTATTAATCTCTTTCGGACTCGATAAATAGAAAATAGTGGCTATAAAAACGGCCAGTATAGCCGAATTATAGACTATTGGTATCGGAAAATTAAAAACTACCAGAAATAATAAAAACACTTTAAGAAAATACATCTCTTATCCTTTTGCAACAGACACTGAACATGCCCATATATGTATAGTGTGTACTAAGATAAAACAAAAAGTCTCTCGCTGAATGCCTTGACAATATAAAGGTAGCGAACCACCTTTCGGCTAAGCGTATTCTTACACCAGGAGTAGTTTTCGCTACTATTTTATCATAAACTGCTTTTAATATAGAAGGCTCTATCAAAGAAAAATTAAATTTATACATTGAATATGTATAATGATCTATCTCATCTGAGCTCAATAAGATATTATTAACTTTAAAAAGATAAGCGTGAACTCTTTTTAAAGCGATATGTCGACCTAAATGGTCTGATTGAGACTTCCGAGTTTCGCTGTTTTCTAAAATTCTGTATTTAATTAGTTGCTCAGGAATGTTGTGAAACTTGGTAACCTTACTCAGCTTGACCCACAATGCGTAATCTTCGACTTGATAGAAATGAGAATCATAGGTAGGCATTAAACTTTTTCTCATCATAATCGAAGGATGTATAAAAGGCGAATCAAAAAATAGCTCGTCTTTTATTTGGTGATCTAATACAGGTTTACAAAACTTTCCCTTTATTAGCTGATCATTTAAATACATCCCGGAAGTACCTACGACACCACAATCGGGATTGGCTTCCAAATATTCAACCTGTTTGGCCAACCGCAATGGCATCGAAATATCATCAGCGTCCATACGAGCTATATACTCGCCCGTTGCTAAAGCAATCCCTTTATTCAAGGTTTCTATTAACTTAAGGTTTGTTGAATTCTTACAATAAACAATACGGCTATCTTCTTGTTCAAGACGTCTCAAAATATCACCAGTTTTATCTGTTGAACAATCGTCAATCAATATGATCTGAAGATTAGAATAGGATTGCGTCATAATAGATCTCACTGCCTCTTCGACAAAATTTTCAGCATTAAAACATGGAATAACTACTGAAACAAGAGCTTTATTGTCCTTTCTCTGCATATTTAAATCCAAAAAGATCACTTATAAACTGATATTGTTCTTTTGTAATTAAGTCGAATGATCTATCAGTAAATAAATCAATTATTTGCGACTTTACTTCCAAGAGGCTTTCTTTATCCGATAAACAACGTTGAGTATTCTCCTTTTTACTTTTACCTTCAATATTTATCTGAACTTTTTGTTCAATTATCTTTAAAGGCTTATTCATAAAAATCGAATATCCAACATGCGTACCGACTGAATTTGTCAAGATATTATCGGATAAATAATAAATCGTCTTTAGCCTATCAAGGAAAAAGATATCATTAGAATGTCCCGCGGATACAACCTTAAAACCACTATTTATATACGGTAAATGCTTTTTCATTCGGATATCATGCCAATAGAGGCATATAATAATGCTATCATAACTTGAGCGAAAAGATTTAACATAATCTATAAACTTATCAGTAGAATAATTTACATTGGCCCCAGCTATAGAATGCTGGGGAAAAACTAGTAAAACCTTTCCCAAACTATTCTTCAATGTCATTAATTCATCTTCGCCAAGAATATAGTCTGCATAGTGTATATATGGGCCAACACAAATTACTTCCTTTTTAAGCTTTTTATTTATGATATCTTTTCTATAATCAGAAAATGTAACCACATGAGTTGTCCATGATTTCAAATGAAAATCCTGAACCAATGACCCATATATAAATCCGTGTTCAATACCAGAATTGTTAAAATCTATTTTGGATTTATAGTTCAATAACTTATAACCATTTCCATATAAATTATTTTCAGGAATTAAAAACCTCTTATTAGTAGGTATTGAACAAGTTAAAGCCTCATAGTCAAAAAGTGAGATCTCCTTACGAGCTTCACTTATTTTCTCAACAAGTTTATTTTGTCTAAAATTTATAAGACTATTAAATTTATTTACACTTTTATATTTTAACTTTGCGTTATCAATGATCGATCTCATAAAATCTAAAAATTTATCTTAATTTTTGATAAATATATCGCCGCCTTATCCTCTCCAGTAGCACTATAGTAAGACATTATTAATGTATCTCGATTTAACAGCATTCCAGGATATCCTGTGTCGCCCTGACTATCCATTACCGCAACCCTAATTAGCTCATTTGAAACTATATCATACTTTAACAATACTGTTCTATTATAGGCAGCACTATTTCCTTTTCCAATATTTTCCCTACCAGCAATCAATAACGTATTTTTGTATTTCACAAAATTAGGACCTCCAAAGTCTTCAATCGGAAAAGATTTCCATTTTACTTTACATAAATCCACTAGATCTTCTATTATACCTATATATAGGTTTTCTTTTGACCTTAACACGATATATGCATGATTATCATAAAATTTGATTACCGACTCTGTCAAAGATGTTCCTAAATGATTAAAGTTACATAACGTTTTAAATGACGGCTTTAAAGAGAACTCATATAGATTTAAAATGTTTTTTGATGTGCTGTAACCAATTGTAAAATAGAAATCATTGTTTCCTTCAATTCTCCATGGCCAAAACCCAACAGTTTGCTTTATTAAAGGTTCATCCCCTTCATTATTTAAATCAAAAACTAAAAATTTTCTATCCAAGAGATAATCGCTTTTAGCATATAAGAATCCTACACAACTGAACAGTAAATGGCCACTATTGCCAACAAAAAACTTAGGATCTCTCAAATCGTGAGACAAATACCTATATTCATTAATTTTATTCCAAGATTTTAAATCGTCAGATTTTAAAACAACAACCGTCCCATCCCTAGAGCCTCCATGATCACTCCCTTTTCTAAAAGCTAAAAAATACTTTCCATTATAATTAATGAGATCTGTAAAGGCACAATGGAGAGTATTATCAAACACTTTCTCTTGCGTTAATATGCTTACCTGCGTAAAATTGTTTTCGATTTCTCCAAAATCGTACTTATCCCTCTTGCAACCAACCAAGATTAATACGATAAGTAAACTACTATTAAACCAACTCATAAAAATATATTTGACGATTTAGTGAGAAAATACCATTGTCTTAAAAAACAGTTTCATCATCTATTTTAAGGAAAATATACTCGGATCCAAAATTAAACGCTTTACCATCGCAACGATCTGCTTAAAATTACTGAGATTAAGAACCACAAAAACTAACACAGATAATATATAGAAATAATTGGGACAGTTGAAAAATACAAAGACTAAACTCAATATATAAGGTAATAAAAGCTTGGCATTAAATGTAAAATTAAGTAATTCCCGCAAATTAAGCTTATCGCCGATTAGAGTCAAGCCAAAATAATTAATCCCGAAAATGTAAACCAGATAGGCTAAAGCAGTAGATAAAATCACATATTCGAATCCGACATGCCACACAATGACGAGAAAGTAGTTACAGACTAAGTTCAATAACAAACAAGAAAAAGCGATTAGCCCGAGGCTACGTTCCTTACCTCTTGCTATAATAAATCCTGAGATACCGAATGCATTGGTAGTCAAAATAACAGTCAATATAATAAGACGAAACGCATTTTGACTTTCAGCATATTTTGGGAATAAATATAGAAAGAGTGGAAAAAATACAATAGAAGTATGTGCCAGAAGATGTGTGCAGGTCGTATAACAGGATCGAATATAGCCCAGTTCGGTAACCACCTTACTTTGCTCCATCTTTGAAAAACGGTTCAATATTTTTGGATAGATAACGTAATTTATTGAATCTAATAATAACAATATGGTATTTGCTAAGGTAAAAGCAAAAGTAAAATAACCAAACTCCTCAACCTCATAATAACTGCTTACAAATGAACGGGTAGCTAGCATCATAAAATAAAAGGAGGAATTATAAAAAAACATATACAGTCCTTTAATAGCTATTCGTTTCAACCAATAGGTATTAAAAGACAATCTTATTCTAAAAGGTAGACCTATCAGAAATAAAATAACCGAAAAAATCGCCGAAGCAACCTGGATGAATACTAAAACCTCTAAAAGATAGGCCCCTTTATATCGCCATACGACTAACAAGGTGAGGAAGACAGACAAAGATTGACTCAGTGCAATTTTTAAAAATTTACCATAAATACGATATATATTGGAAAAGAAAACAATTAGATGATTCATTATCCCAGCTATCAGCAATGGAATATATAGTGTAGAAAAGTGATATTTTTCAGCAAAATCGTATGCAAATAATCTAAATCCCACCGCCACTAAAATCAATATGCCAAATAGGATTGCTAATAGATTCAACGCATTGGCTGCTATTTTTCCGCGCAATTTTTCATTCGAGAATTTGAGCGATAAATAATTATTACTGGACTGTTGAATGCCGAAATTTAAAAAAGAGATGTATTGTAGAGACAAACTAAAAAAACCCCATATACCGAGGTAGTAGGGACCTAAATTACTAGCTAAAAACAAAGAATTTAGAAACTGAAGAAAAAACGTAAAATACCTACTAAAGAGATACAGAACGACATTATTTCTAAATACAGCAGTAATTATTTGCTTAAATTTATTCATCATCCTCGATCAACATATTCCAATCCAATGGCGTTCCTTTCTTAATTGAATATTTTACTTTTCGCCCGATCAGATCCTTCATGTATTTAGGAGCAAGCCCATGCCCCGGCCGAACAACTCTCACATTATCAACCGATAGTTCCTCCCCTGCCATGATATCTTCGGAAACGAAAATAGACCTTCTTCTGAACTTATTTTTCTCACTTAACTCAAGTACTGGCTGTCCAACCGACTTTGCAGCCATACGTGCACAGTCAACCATTGCTTTGAATTCAACGGGCTCCATTGAAAATTGAGAATCGATGCCACCTAATTCTCGGGATAATATAATATGTTTTTCGATCACCTGCCCCCCCATGGCAACAGCAACCGTCGGCACTATACTGCCCATAGTATGATCGGATACACCTACAATGACGCCAAATTTTTCCTTCAACATCGGTATAGTGGAAAGATTAGCCATTTCTATTGGCGCTGGATACTCTGAAGTGCACTTCAATAAAATAACTTGATCATTACCAACAGATAAACAAGTTTCAATCGCCAACTCGACATCATCCAACCCGGCCATACCCGTTGAAATAATAACTGGTTTTCCTTTACTTGCGACCACCCTGATCAGGTCTATATCCGTAATTTCAGCTGACGCAATTTTATACATAGGAACGTCTAGGCTTTCCAAAAACTCGACACAATTCGAATCAAAAGGAGAGGAGAAGAAAAGTAAGCCTAAAGATTCTGCATGTTTCTTTAATTTCTCATGCCATTCGAAGGGTAGCATTCCAACTTGGTATAGATCATAAGGACGCTTCCCTTTCCAAAGCCCATCTTTTCTTGGTCCAAAATATTCATTATCCACGTCCAACGTAAGCGAGTCCGGCGTAAAAGTCTGTACTTTAACCGCATCTGCTCCGCTAGCAGCAATAGCATCAATTGTCCTGATTGCCAAATCAAAATCATTGTTGTGGTTGGCAGATAATTCTGCAATAATGAATAATTCTCCACTTTCTTTAAACTGCGTGTAATCGAATTTTCTTTTATTTTCCATCTAGTATTTCAATTAACCTATCTTTACTATTATCACTAGCGATAAAATACCCCAAGCGATCCAATGAACTTTTTAATGGTACATCTTTATAGACCTCAATATTATATTTCGAAATCGAAGCAGGAGGAGATCCACGTAAGTAGGAGGTCAACCGCCTGTAATTACTCCGATCCAAAAATTTAATACCGGCATAAGTCTCAACCGATCTTTCAATCGTTAAGTCTTGGCCCATGGCAATTTTAATGAGTGATGCCAACATATCAATCCCGGTCGACAATGGGATTAGATCCGAAGCTATAAAATCCCCCCCGGGTCGACATGCACATTCGATCAAATAAATCTGATCATCCAATATTTTAAACTCGAGATGAAGTGCGCTATTATCAATTTGAAACGCTTTCACCACCATCGCCGCAAATCTGGAGATTTCTTCTTGCAGAGGGCGATCAAAGGCAACTGAACAGATATGACCTATCTCTACAGGAAAGTGTGATCCCTCGGCATCCTCTAAAAACTTCTCTGTCAGCCCCAAGATGTGTACTTCTCCCCGTTGCACAAGCCCTTCTAGACTGTACTCCTTACCGCCAATGAACTCTTCTATTAAGAATTCATCAGTCCTGCTATAACGTTCAGCCTCACGATAGGCCTGTGCCAAGGCTGTCTCCTCGTAAACAATAGTGATACCCCTACTTGCTGATGAATCCAACGGTTTTACAATAATTGGATAATTGAACGGAACAATATAATCCGCTAATTGATTGAAATTTAACTTAACAAACCTTGGACACTTAATAGCATATTGAAGTGCCAACTCACGCTGCAAATATTTATTCGTGCACACTGCAGCAGCAAATGGGCTTATTCCAATTAAATTTAATTGTTCACATAGCTGTGCGACAACATTAACGGGATAATCGGAAGTTGTAAGAACAGCGTCAACTTTATATTCCTTGGCAATATGTAGCGCCGACTCTGAATCTAATGTTGAGATAACAAAGCTGTAATCTGCCAATTTCATTCCCGGTGCGTCAGCACTTCCATCCAATACAAGAACAACATAGCCTAAGCTCTTGGCTTTTTCTATGATCGGTACCTGAATAATACCGGCTCCGAGTATCAGAAGTTTTTCTTTCATGATTTAACCCTAGAATTAATTAAAAAATCAAATTTTTTGCTCGTCATTTCCTCTTTATAATCCTGTAAAAGACGCGTAAAAGGAACATAATTTGGCGAGTAACCAAAATCTTTAGTGCCTTTTGAAATATCAAAAATATAACTCGCACTGGTATTTGGTCTATCTGCATTTAAATGAATTTTGGATTTTCTATCACTTGGACCAAATATTTCTACGATATTTTCAACTTGCTCCACAAGTGACGTAGATATTCCCGAAGTAATATTATAGACGCCACGCGCATTTTTCGTGGAAATAGCTTTCACAAATGCCTGGACAACATCCTTAACATAGACAACATCACGTGAAGCAGTGTGATCGCCAAATATTTCGATATCTTCCCCAACCATTGCTTTCTCTAAAAACACCTGGAACCCCGATTTGTAATATTTGCCGTCCACATAGATTACGGAGTGAGGGCCATAACCATACACTGGCGGTAATCTAAAAACACTGCCGTTCATACCATATTCTGTACTATAATGTATGATTAAATCCGTTGCAGCATTCTTTGAAATTGAGTAGACCGCATGGTCTCCTTTAAACATAGCTTCGCGTGGTACATCTGCATCGATTGGCTGATCCTTCAACCAGAGTGTACGTACATCAGAATAGGATGTAGTCGAAATAATCGTATCAATATGGTTTGTACGACAAAATTCCAACACATTTAATGTGCCAGTAATATTGATATCAATATAATCCTGCGGGTTGTAATCCTGTACATTTGCGGGCAAATGCGCACCTAAAAGAACGACGGCCTCAATTCCGCTATTAGGCAGTTGATGGAATGATGTGCTATCACTTAGATCCAAATAGCATGAATCTATACCAAGACTTTTATAATGATCCAGCACAGCCTTATTACGTCCTGTAACAAAGACCTTCTTTCCATTTTTTACTAATTCATCGACTAAATAAGCACCTATAAAGCCCGTGCCGCCTATAACTATAATCATTTCCTCAAATTTAATATCGTTTCTACAATTTCTTTTTTTCCTCTACCAACTTCTAAATCGCTAACACCTCTACAAAAACGCGCATAGTCACCATATACTTCCATCATAAGTTCGACAATTGAAGGAACATTCTCGTATTCATAAGTGTTAAAAAAATCTCCGAACACCTCCTTCTGTGCATTATTTTGAAAAAAAGCTACGGAAGGAATCCCTAAATATAATCCTTCAAAAAATGCGGTTCCTGCAGATGTAAATAGAAAATCACACGCAAGCATAACCTCATTTACGTTAGTAATATTTTTTAAAATGTTAACATTTTCCCGCGTACCAAATTGTTCCAAGCTGCCTTCATTAATATATGCTGCACCTGTTACTATCGTAAAATTCAAATGCTTTACTCGGTCATCTGCCAATAAATCCCTTAAAATTTTAAAACTTAAATTGGCCTGATCACTGCCCCCAAATAAAAGCAGAACATTTTTTATCGCATTCGCATGGCGATAACCCTGAAATTCGAATTCATCCCGTAAAGTAAGGTACTTCGGGCCTTTCAAATAATGCGTATTATTCTTATCTATATAATTTTCATTGCGAAACTGTTTTGTTGAAATAATCGCATTTATAACAAGATCCGATAAATCATTTGCTTCGTTATTATTACCAAATAATACCAGTTTAAAAAAATACTCAGCTTTTACCTCGCTAATAAAATTAACGTCAACATTTAGAACATCAACGATCAATGTCGCTAGATTCAGCCGTGCTAAACATGCATGCACAGCAGTTAAATCAATTTGTGTTATTACATTTACAAAACCATGACTCCTGATTAACTCAGGGATGGCATCGTCACTTGTCGTTATAAAACACACCTGAATATAAGGTTCTTGCATCAAGGACTTCGCAAGTGAAATCATACGATACACATTACCCAACCCCAGGTAGTGCCCTCCCTCTACATATATACCAATATTCATCATATTATGTATGCGCTGATCTTAACTTCATCTTCAATTCAGCTATCATCCAATCAGATTCATTATCGATATCCTGTACATCTAACTCTGAGCGTATAAGCGGAACTGCCCGGTCACTCATAATACTATCTCTGGCTTCGAATTGCTTTATTAAAAAAAAGTAAAATTGGCCTGCGTCGTGATAAATGGGCTCAAGATCTTGACTCCGCATCAAGCGTTGATCAGGATATTTATAAGCTAATGTCTGGGATGAATTAATGATCAGACTCCTTTGAATCGGAAAACTATAAGCAACCACAGTCATCACCAAATCGGCAGCTCCACTAACAAGCAAGCGATTTGCCTGAACTAAATTACCTGGAACGATAAAGGGGGCCGTAGGATAGATACAGCAACAACCATCAAAAAAAACGTCTATAGCAGCATAATTCGCCAATACTTCTTTTATAACAGACGTGGTACTGGCATAGTCATCTGAATTTTTGGAGGACCTAAGAAATGGCGTTTTTGCACCATATTGATTAGCAATGGTCGCAATTTCCAAATCATCTGTCGAAACCATTACTTCGGCAAACACACCTGAATTTAAAGCCGCTTCTATAGAATACGCAATGATAGGTTTGCCCAGAAAATTCCTGATATTTTTCCTAGGGATTCGTTTACTTCCACCACGAGCTGGAATGATACAAATATTTTTCATGCTAGCGTTTTTATTAATTTAGCGGGTACTCCACCGACAACACAAAAATCTGGTACACTTTTAGTCACGACAGCTCCTGCTGCGACAACACTATTACGCCCAATTGTTACCCCATCCATAATGATCGCATTTGCACCGATCCATGCTCCACGCTTGATCCGAATATCATTTGAGTTTCCCCCTTGAAGCCTAATTGGTTTTGAAATATCCTCAAAATTATGTTGATTGGTAGTGATAAATACACCAGGAGCAATCAAAACATCGTCTTCTATAACTATTTGTGCAGTTTTTCCTGCATGTATCTGTGTAAATGATCGCAGGGTAACATTATTACCAATGCGAATGTTTTTACCACCAACAATACTTACGTATGGCCGAATCTGAAAATTTTTTCCGACCTGACCAAATTTACCCAGCAGAAAAAAATTTGTTAGGGATCTAAAATGTAACATCCAATGCGTAAGTCCAATGTCAGGCCCAATTCTATCGCCCCAAACAGCTAACTTAACATTCATTTGTAATAATCTTTAATCGCCTCGATAACTTCATACTGCTCATCTTCCGTTAAGGTCGGATACATCGGTAAACTGATGCAATGTTTATAATACTGCTCGGAATGCAAACGATCACCCTCTTTCCATCCAAATTGGCGATAATAAGGCATTAAATGACAGGGAATATAATGTATCTGTGCGAATATATTTTTAGTTCGCAAGAAATTATATAATCCAAGCCGATCTTCTACCTCCACAACATACAAATGGTACGCATGTCCTTCAATAGAACCGGACTGACCTTTGATGTAGGGTAGATCTGAAAATGCAGCTAGATATCGAGCTGCAATCTGTCTTCTTTTTGCAAGGCCTTCGTCTGCTCTTTTTAATTGACTATTTCCTAATGCTGCCTGAAAATCAGTAATACGATAATTATAGCCAAGCGCCTGCATCTCCATATACCATAAGGGGTAAATTTCTTCTCCACCCGCAAATGCCACTGTATTTTCATAAAGATCGTTGTCTTTTACAATACCGTGTGTACGTAACGCCAATAGTTTCCTATAAAGCGTCTCGTCGTTAGTTGTTATCATTCCGCCTTCACCTGACGCAATATGTTTTACAGGATGGAATGAAAATATAGCCAGATCAGCATAATTGCCACTTCCACAAAATTGCTTTTCGCCATTTGAATCGATAAAAAAACCTCCGGGAGCGTGACAAGCATCTTCAATAATCCAGAGATTGTATTCTTTGGCAAGTTTTTTATATTCCTCCAAATTCACCGCTCGACCAGCAAAATCAACCGGAATAATTCCTTTATATGTACCTTTAGGAGATGCTTCCAGTAAAGCTTTGACCGAGGCAATGTCCAATAAATAGGTCTTTGGATCAATATCACCGAAAACAACCTCTCCTCCACAATAACGGACACAATTAGCTGAAGCGGCGAAAGTAATTGGTGTTGTAATTACTTTATCTCCTGCTTTTACACCTAATGCTAACGCACATAAATGCAATGCTGCCGTGCCATTGGATACGGCTATGGCATATTTGGCCCCGACATAAGTTGCAAAATTATCTTCAAATTCTTTGATTTTAGGGCCCTGTGTCAAATAATCTGACCTCAGGGTATCAATGACGACTTGGATATCTTCTTCTGTGATATGCTGTCTGCCGTAAGGAATAGCTTGATTGGACATAATTATAGCTCGAAAGATGAATCAACATGTTCTCTGATCAAAGCTCGTAAACTGTCAACAGTTTCCCAAGCTGAATTGGCACCCGAAGTATAGGCAAACCCCGCTTCTACTTTTTCTCCCCGGAAAGCTTCCAGGAAATCTGTTAAGTCCCATTTTGGAACCGCTGGTAAGATCGTGTAATATTTGCCTAAATCATAGGTGTAAAATGAATCCGAGGGCGTAATCATCTCCTCATGAATCTTTTCTCCCGGTCTAATACCGACGACACGATGCTCGCATTCCGGAGCAATGGCAACAGCAACATCCATAATACGATAGGATGGAATTTTTGGTATGAATATCTCCCCACCCCATGCGTGAAATAAAGCATGCATAACCATATCAACACCGCCCTGTAATGAAATATTAAAACGTGTCATATTCGGATCAGTAATCGGGAGAATACCTTCTTTTTTCTTATTCATAAAAAAGGGAATCACAGAACCATTTGACCCCATGACATTACCATATCGTACGACAGAAAATCTGATCGGATTGTTGCCCCGGATATTGTTTGCAGCAACAAATAGTTTATCTGAAGCCAGCTTAGTCGCTCCATACAAATTAATAGGCGCACAAGCTTTATCTGTCGATAAAGCCACTACACGTTCGACTCCAGTTTCTAAACATGCATCGATAACATTCTGAGCCCCCTGAATATTTGTCTTGACACATTCATCAGGGTTGTACTCGGCAATATGAACATGTTTCATTGCTGCCGCATGTATTACATAATCGATTCCCTTCATTGCTCTTACAAGTCGATCTTTATCACGAACATCCCCTATAAAGAAACGGATTTGAGGGTATTGACTATTAGGATATTCCTGAGCCATTTGAAATTGCTTCTGCTCATCTCGTGAAAATATTACAAGACGCTTCACCTCAGGGTGATTACTCGTAATATGTTTTACCAACGCTTTGCCAAGTGAACCAGTACCTCCGGTAATCAGTATCGATTTATTATCTAAATTCATTATTTAGTATTTCATTAATTTTTCAAAATTTCAGTATACCACTTTTTTACAACCAATATAACAAATGTTAAGAAAGCAACTATAAAAGCGGCAACTATAGATGATTTCAGCGCACTAGGTCGTTCCACTAAAAGTGGAAATACTGGTTCATCAACTTTTTGAATTAAAGGTGATTCTTTCATCAGGGCCATTTTAGATAATTCTAAATTTTGTATCATCTGACTTAGCATCGCTTTATTCGTTTCTGCAGAAAACTGCGACCGCTGTGTGGGAATTAATCGCTGAGCTTGCCTTGTTGGGTTTAGATTGGGAGTAACATCTATTGTAAGAGCGTTTGTAGCGATATTACCATTCATAACAGCACGGACCGAGTCTGTTTTATGTTGTAGAATCGCAATATTATCTAACGATTTTTTAGTTTTTGTTTTTACATAAAAATCGTTGACTTGGGCAACCAGGGCCTCATTAAATTCTTTGGAAAAAATCTCATCTGTGGAGTTGACATCGATCTTAATCAAAGAAGACTTTTTATCTAACTTACCTACGACTAAATAATTTTTGTTGATATCCAGAACTGCCCTTTGCAATAAGCTATCACGACTACGCATTAAGCCTGCTGGAATAGTTTTTTTAAAATCAAGCTCTAATAAAGCTGGTTGATGTTCTTTCCAACGTTTATGTGCATCGGTCATCATTAAATAACGATCCCAAATAAGCATTGAACTATCGCTAACTGATGGGAGTAACAAAGCCGCTTCAATCATTTTGCGGGATTTGTACAACTCAAAAAGATTATCTCCTTGAAAAATACCGCCACCAGATGAACCTAAATTCACCCCTGCCAAAGCTGCTAAACCTGCGATCTGGCCGCCAGTATTAGTTGCTCCCTCTCCAGCTTCCAATACGAATGTCGTAGTTGCCGTATACATCGGCTCTTGGGATTTCGCATAATAATAGCCGATACTCCCACCGATTAAAACTGCAATGACAAAAAAATACCACTTGGATAGGATATACCTCATCCAATCCTTAAGACCAAGGACCAGATCCTTCAAGCTTACCATCTCCTGGTTATTCGTTTTATTCATATGCTATTTGAATAAGCTTAAAATAATTGCCAAAGTAGAAGCTACACCAGCTCCGATACCCACCCAAGCTTGGGAACTAAGCCTTTCACGGGGAGCTCTTTTTGGAACAATAATTTCGGCTCCTGGCTTAACATCAGGGTAGCCCCCATTTTTTCCTTTAACTGCACCATTGGCATACTGGATAAAGACACGTTTTTTTAATGCATTATCAGTAAATCCCCCTGCTTGATTGATATAGTATTTGAGGTTTTTACCTTTTATGTAGACCACATTATTCGGATTCAATACTTCACCCGCCACTTTAACGGTTTCCAGTTCTTTTGGTACGGTAATAATATCGCCATCCAATACCAATAAATCACCGCGTTGGTAAGGATTTTCCAAAATCTTATTTAACTCAATTCCGACAAGATCACTGGGTTCAATGTCCGAAGCCGACATTCCTTGTTGAGACACTTTGGCCAAAGCGGTGCTTTTGGCTTTTGAATTGTCCGCATTTTCCTCGTCAAAATCTCTATCCAATTGATTTTTCGGAGTATTATTTCCGTTTTCGCCAAGGCTATCTTGCTCCAGCTCCTTTCGAAGACGTTCTTTTTGTTTTCTCTCCTCCGCTTTCAGTTTGGACATCCCCGTACGCTTTAAAGAAGCGCCCTCGGTATAAGCATAGGTAGTCAATCCCCCCGCCCGCTTGACGATATCAGAAATCCGTTCATCTTCGCGTGAAATAGTATAAATACCAGGATACAAGACCTCACCCTCAATCGTCACTTGTCGCTGTGTACGGAAGCCAGCATCTCCTAAGACGGAAACAACATCGTAAGGTTGTAAAGTGATAGTCGGATCGGTAAGGACACCATCTTTGATATCAACTAAAATAGTTTGCGAAGAACTGTTATCATCAGCATTATGCTGTTTAAGCCTCCGGGCAATCTCAACACGCGCATTTTTAGCCGCTTCGGTAAAACCGCCCGCTTTCTGGATAACATCGCCCAAAGTTGCATTGCTGGCGAAAGGCAGATCACCAGGGTAACGTACCTCTCCCTGAACGGTAAATTTATATTCATCCCGTAAATCGAAAATAGAAGCAATTTCAATTTTGTCTTCACGCTTCAATGGAATATCAGCTGCTGTACCGGCCAATACTTCCCCTATATTAAAATTAATCAGCTCGGATGTGTTATCTGCTTTTAGACGGTTGATAATACCTCGCTCCAAGAAGGCATCTTCACGAACACCATCGGCCATTTCAAGCACTTGCTTGAGTGTCAGGCCTGGCTCTAAACCAAATATACCGGGGCGGAATACCGCACCCAGAACAGAGACTCGATTGGCATAACGTTCTAATATCGGATCGACAATATATTGATCTCCGCCCTTAGGGGTATAATTTGCAAACTGATCGGAATAGACATCCTGCACACTACGTTCACGTCCTGTTGTTTGCAATACTTTAATCTTAGCTGTATAGGCTTTCTCCGTAAAATCACCAGCATAACGCAAGATGTCGGATAAGGATTCACCAGCCACGGTCTCGAAAATAGCCGGTCGTTTTACTTCACCTTCAAACTGCACGCGTGCACCGTATACAGGGATATGGATAATATCTTGATCCTGTAATCTAATATTACCTTGTTGTATACCATTAGCCAGAAAATCATACACATCAATTGTACTGACTACACGATTACCACGGATCACCTGGATTTGACGGTAGGTACCGTTTTTATTGGGACCTCCAGAAGCATAGAGTGCATTGAACACCGTCGCTAAAGAGGGAAGGCTATAGGTGCCCGGCCGAGTAACCGCTCCAGTCAAGGTAACACGGATGGTACGAATATTACCGATTGTCACACTGACATTGGTCCTTCCTGAACGGATGGCAGGATAAGTACTGATCAAGCGTTGTTCAATCTTACTCTTCGCCGCAGCGATCGATAAGCCCGCAACATTAATTTGACCAACATATTCCACCTTGATCGTTCCATCTGGGCTGACAGGAAGCGTATAAGATGCTTCATTATCACCTGTGATATCCAATAAAATCTCATCATCAGGACCAATGATATAAGAACTTGGTGTCGCCATCCGAAGATTGGGCTCGAAAGTAATGCTATTATTTTTAAACAGATCCGCGCCAAAGATCTTCAATTTTCCATCATCATGCTGAACGGAATCATGATTATTAGTACGTTTCCTTTGTAAGGAATCTGTCGTATTTGCTCCTCCCACTTGACGGCCAGCTGTCCAGCCTGTGTTATTGGCGGTATTATTTCGCTGTGACTGATCGGGTTGCTGCTTCTTACGTCTAATTTTCGCCAAACGATCTTTTAGTTTTTGCACTTCAACAGCAGACACCCCCTGTGCTCGGGCAAAACCGTCCAGTTGGCTTTCATCATACCCCATTAGCGCAGCCTGTTTTACATATTGCTCAATCTGGGCATCTGTCAGATTATCTACTTTGATATTGGCAGGATTGGTCTGTGCGTATACTGACCCCACAAATCCGATCATGCAAAACCATAAAATTACTTTTTTCATTCGATATATTGGCATTTGCCGCAAAATTAGTAAAACTATTTAATTAAATCGTTTAAAAAATTACACAGAAAGCTTTCAAGTGGCAAGAAACAGATTTTTGCCCTTTGCTTAAATCTTTCGATATCCAGGTGTCTAACGTAAAAGACAACCATTCTGCTACGCAGAACTCCTTATTATACTATGTATCATTGGTTTAATAATCCATTAAGACCAGTTGATTACAACGGGTACATTCTACGTATAATTCTGTCAATGGATTCCTGAAAGTTTTATTAACTTAGCAAAGTTAAGCATTAAATTAGAATGAAAAGTTCAACTCTTGGTTTTTGGTTACCGATGGGCCTGATTGTAGGCCTGCTGTGGGCCTGCAACGGAAATAATAAATCAAAAAAGGAAAGTAACGAAACAATACCGCAAAAAACAAGTTCCCTGAGCACTGCTGACAGCAGCCTACTGCATTTCTGGGACAAGTTTGACATGAAGGACACGGCACAAGTAAAAAATCCGGACATTGGCGAACAGAAAATTGCTGATTTTATCGGGCTGTTATCCAAAGCCCCGGATTCAGCCCTGCGCGATAAGGCCGTGGATCTGATGTTAGACAAAGCCAAATCCAACCGACCGAGTTTTGACCATTTCATTAAACTTTATGAACGTTATCTATATGATGGCAATTCGCCCATGCGAAATGATATTATCTATGAGTCGGTATTGCGTTACCTGATCAAAACGGATCTGCTGTCGGATCTGGAAAAAGAGGCCTATAGACCAATTTACAAATTGGTCATGCGCAATAAAGTAGGTCATCCCGCGGAGGACTTCAGCTATGAACTGGCCGATGGAAAAAAAAAGAAGCTATCGCAGACAAAAGCTAAATATACCTTCCTGATCTTTTATGATCCAGATTGCTCACATTGCAAAGAAACCATCCACCAGCTCCGCGATACGCCGGAACTGGTCCAGCTTTTTTCACAGCTGCAGATCCAGGTGCTAGCGATTGACCCTTGGGGCGACCGCAGTAAATGGAAAAATTATATGCCCGAAATGTCTGAAAAATGGATTAACGGATTTGACAGCGACAGTAAGGTGCTATCGTTCAATTTATATGACCTTAAAGCTTCGCCAACAATATATCTTTTGGATGAAAACAAGAAAGTCCTATTGAAAGACACTTACCTGCAACCGGTGATTCAATATTTTGTTCAACCCAATCAATAGCATATGACCGAACATTCGGAAGACAGTAAGACACGCATTATTTCCAATGAACTTTATTTTACCGAAGTACAAAGCATGTTGGATGAAGGTAAGGAGGTGCGTATCCGGATCAAAGGGGACAGCATGCGTCCATTTATCAAAGATGGTGATTCAGTCCTCCTGCGCGCTTATAAAGGCGAGCCCCTTGCCCTGGGAAGCAATATATTGGCTAAACACCAGGGGAAGTATGTTTTTCATCGCTATGTGGCCGAAAAAGATTGGCAGATTATCTTGGCGGGAGACGGCAATCTCGTCCTACGGGAATATATAAATCCGACAGATATTATTGCTGTTGCTTGGGTTCATTTTCCGCAAAATTCAGCGAAGGAAATTAATTTAAATCACAGCTGGGCAAGATTCCGCGGCTTGGCTTGGTATCATATCCGTCTGTTTCGACGGGTCGTTGTAAAATTAGCAAGTTTACTTTCATAAATCTTTAAATAACGGCGACACATTAAGTATCATTCCAACTTTAAATGTAACTGAAGGAAATAATACCCTCATTTGAAACAAATAAATTACAAACGAATTTGTTAAAATATAGGTTCATTTATATGCAAAACGTCGATAATTTCTCATAATATTTTCATTTTTTTCATCAGTCGATCCGCAAATAAAGGTATTTTAAACCCTGTTTTCTCCCGATATAAGAAAAATAGAATTACAATCCTTTAAAATTCAAACAATTAAAAAAAAAATAACATATACCTGTAGCAGTTTAAATGAATTTAACGTTGAGTAAATAAAAACATGCAAGTATGAGTATAATTGCATAAATATGTGTATAATTGCTACAATTATTCTAACTAGAATTATGAGGGAAGTTTTAATCATTCGAATAATCAGCGGTATTTTTCTTCGAAAGCCATATTTAAACATATTCTAGAAGCTGCGAATAGATAGATTAGCTAGTGTAATTATCAAATTATACTTTAACATACATAAAGAACAAATTGTTCATTACATCATATTTTGGTTAGAACAATATTTTCATTTAGCTATAGTAAAGAGTTATTAAGGGGAATAACATGAAAGTTTTAGTTTTAGGAGGAAAAAGTGGCTTTATAGGAGGTCATTTAAGTAAAAAACTCGGAGATCCATTTCATTCCAAATTTGTTTCCATGAGAAATCTAAATTGGTTGAACGAAAATTTTTCTGCTGACTGCATTATTAATTTAGTTGGCAAAGCACATGATTTCACGGGAAAAGCAACAGAGAAAGATTTCTTTTATGCCAATTTTGAACTTGCGAAAAAAGCTTTTGACATATTTATTTCCTCACAGGCAAAGGTATTTATTCATATTAGCTCCTTGGCCGCTATTGAAGAAATAGAATCCTTTGAATCCCTTTCAGAGGAGGCTCGTTACAATTCAGTTTCTCCCTATGGTAGATCAAAACAAGCTGCAGAAGAATGGCTTTTAGGCCAACATTTACCTACAGATAAGAAACTAATTATCCTTCGACCACCAATGGTCCATGGTTCAGGAGACAAAGGGAACCTAAGCCAATTATACAAAATAGTCAGTAAGGGCATTCCTTACCCCTTGGTGCGATTCAAGAATAAGCGATCTTTTCTTTCTATTGACAACTTTTGCTTTTTTATTGAACAGACTCTTTTACAAAACGAGAAGATTGCGACCGGAGTCTACCACCTCGCTGACGATGAAACTTTATCATCGAATGAAATTGTAAAGTTGATGAAACAAGAAACGGGACAAAACACCCCTTGCTTCCCGCTACCAAAGCGTATCATCCGATTGATTTCAAAGTTAGGAGACTATAGTAGAGTATTACCTTTGAATTCTTGGCGTTTAAAAAAATTAACAAGCAATCTCGTGGTTTCGAACAAAAAGATAAAAGTAGCTTTAGCTATCCAAAGGTTACCTAAAACAGCAAAAGAGGGGTTACGAGAAACTATTCGTTCATTCAGGCAAGTATAAAAATAAACCCATAGATGCGCCTCGCATAGGCCATACATGTTTTTATCTAGATTTCTTTGGATAATTGGAGCAATGATTTACAGCCGATAAATTATTTCTATAAAAAGCGAATTATATTGCATATAAAAGGCAATTTATCTAAGTTTGGTATCATGTAGCTATTTTTCTAAGTCTACATGTGGATTATCTATACATTTTAGTTACTTATAACTTTTCGTTCGGATATTCAAACACTTTAGAAAATAAAACAGGTATAGCACCCTATTTTATTACAATTAAAGGCAGATGCTTTATATACAAATAATTTACATATGAAATTGAGATCGGATTTAGTATTGAGAACAATTGGTGCAGATCATTTAATTGTTGACCCCAGTCAGGATAGCATTGACCTATCGACCGTGTACACACTGAATAGCTCTGCGGCATGGCTTTGGGAGCAACTCAAAGGAAAAGAGTTTGATCAGGCAACAATCGTTGAACTGCTCTGTGATAATTATGAAGTAGATGTAGAGCAAGCACAATCCGATGCCAAGGTGTTACTTGGAGATTTTGAAAGACAAGGACTATTGGAAAAATAACCTTTCCATTGATCTATCCAAATGAACAATAACAGCCTGAAACAACATGCGCGCTGGGCATGGTCCATCAGCGAGGGCTATCGTGGTAGATTGCTTCTTTACTTTGTATTGGAGCTGATCTGTATCGGTCTCTCCCTTGTCTTTGTATACCTGTCCAAAAAAGCGGTTGATGTGGCTACCTCTCCCGGGGAATTGCCACTCAAATGGCTGTTGATCGGCATTATAAGCAGCATCACCCTCAATGTGGCCATCAAAGGCTATTCGGGCCGTCTGCTCGAACGGATCAAATTGATGATGACACTCCAGTTGCAGCGTAATATGCTCGACGCGCAGATGCTATCGGTATGGCGGCTGATCAAAAACTGGCATACGGGTGATATCCAGATCCGGATTCAGACAGACTGTGAAGAAGTGGCCAATACCATCGCCAGTACCGTACTTTCCTTTGTATTGACGATTATCCAACTATTGGCTTCTGTGGGTTTCCTATGGTATATGGACCCCATGCTCGCCCTGATGATCCTTGCCATCTCGCCCCTCTTTGTCTTTTCAAAGATTTACTTCCGTAAAATGCGTAAACTCAGCAAAGAGGTAAAAGAGGAGGAAAGTAATTTTTCAAAGGTCCTCCAGGAAAATCTGCGCTTCCGCCTGCTGATCCGTGCCATGGGCATTTTTCCTAAAAGGCGTGCGAAATTGACAGCAAGTCAACAACAGCTTTTCTTATTGAAAATGCGTCAGATCAATTTTTCGACCTATACCCAGGGCGCTATGAAAGTCGCCATGAATGCGGGTTATTTAGTCGCCTTTATCTGGGGCGTCCATCGGTTACAATCGGGGCAGATCACTTTTGGGACCATGACGGCCTTTCTGCAACTGGTTGCCAGAATTCAAACCCCAATTCTTGCCCTGATCGCCTATATTCCAGGCTTCGTCCGATTTCGGGTATCCGCAGACCGGCTCCTGGAATTACAGGAGGGTGAGATTGAACCTCAGGTAAAACAGGAGCGCCTGAACAAAACACAAGAACTCCGGATCCGTGACCTCTCCTTTCGTTACGAGGACAAATGGGTATTACAACAGTTAAAACTCTCACTGAAAGTTGGCGAACCAACAGCAATTATTGGCCCGAGCGGAAAAGGAAAAACAACACTGATCCGGCTGTTGCTATCGCTGCTAAAAGCCGAAACAGGTGACATTATACTGGTTGACAACGATGGTGAAAGATCGCTGGAAGCAAAACACCGCATCAACTTTGCTTATATCCCGCAGGGGAATTCGCTCTTCAGTGGAACGATACGAGAAAATCTCCTGCTCCATGTGAAAGAAGATAGCCCATTGGATATGGATAAAGCGCTTTGGCTGGCCTGTGCAGAGTTTGTATTTGATTTTCCGGAGGGTGTGGACACTTTAGTTGGTGAATCTGGGATGGGTCTATCGGAGGGGCAAGCACAACGCATCGCCATTGCACGTGCGTTGATGCATGACGGTGATATCTGGCTCTTTGATGAGGTCACCTCAGCCCTGGACCGTACAACCTCGGATATGCTGACCCAACGCCTGCTGGAATATGGAAAGCATAAAATATGTCTATTTGTAACACATGACTTAAACCTGGCAGATAAATGTCAGCACCGCATCTATCTGGACTAAAGAAATAAGTAAAAACTGAATCATGACTAGAACGAAATCAACTGAATTGGCACAAACCCGCTATCGTATCGCAGACTTAATTTTGGAGTTTAACCATCCGACAGGTATTGCGCTCAATCATATTCTCCTCTCTTTTCGGGATTTTCAGATCACTACGACTGATGATAAAGCTGACATTGTTATCCATATCAGTTTAGACAGGGCTCCGGCGACAGCCGATATGGGCTTACTACGGACCGATGAATCCATCGCCTGGGGGGATCGATTTCGCTTTTATGAAAAAGAGGATACATTCATTACAACAATAATAAATGATCATGCTACCGGGACCTGGTACCAGTACAGCAGTCGCAACTTTGAAGAATCGACGATTTATGTGCCTGAGAGCTCGTCCACTGAGCAAAGTGCCGTAATCACCTGGATGTCCATGATGATATTTGGCCAAGCCAGCCTACTGCATGATACCATTATGATTCATGCCTCCGTGGTCAATCATGAGGGTAGCGGAATCGCCTTTTTAGGTAAAAGCGGGACCGGAAAAAGCACACACAGCCGGCTATGGCAAACTCATATTCCCAACACTGTATTACTAAACGATGATAATCCGGCCATCCGCATAACAGCGGCGGGCATTTTTATCTATGGAACGCCCTGGAGTGGCAAAACACCCTGTTATAAAAATGAACGGCTACCATTAAAAGCGTTCGTACGGCTACAGCAGGCTCCGGCCAATACATTTACATTGCAGCCTGGACTCAAGGGCTTTATTGCGGTGCTCCCGAGCTGTACCGCGATCCGGTGGAACAAAGATCTTTTTTCCGGGATGAATACAATTCTCGAAAAAATTGTAGGCGAAATACCGGTAGGTTATCTCCAATGCTTGCCCGACGCTGCCGCGGCCCAGCTGTGTTATTCATCCATATTTGGTAGTAAGTAATTCGTATTAAGATTTTTTTAAAGTAAGAGGTCCCCGGATATTATGTTATCCGGGGACCTTTCTATTTTTTTGAGTTATTATCAAGCCGTGCCAGTGTTCTCTTAGCACACGATAGTAGCATTAACTTATTTGCTCCTTGTCTTGATCATGCCACGCTCTGGCCTTGTATGCATTTTGCCCTGATCCACCGCCTGGATCGTCCGTGTAGACAGCGTCCTTAATGCCGCCCGGGCTTTGGTCGACGGAGCCGCTTCCGCTAAAGCTGTTGCCAGCATTTTCTCCTTAGGATCTCCGACACCAGCTGAAACATCGTCACCGACACCACTCTTATCGGGAACTAGACCGTCCCAATAATCACGCAGACCTGATTCAGTTCCCTTGTTATATTTCTCACCAAGATTTCCACGCGAATTCTTCAAGATAAATGAAGCCGGCCAGTAAGATACTTTATCCCGGACTTTCTGCTCGAAAAACCCGACGGGCTTACCGTAGGTTCTTGACTCCGTGGCAATAATCTCAACCGGAAGGTGTGGTACCAGCACATTAATCAGCATCTCAGCCGCTGAAGCCGTCTCCTCACTCACCAAGAAATAAACTTTATTGAGATTTAAGGCACTTAGTCCTTCGAAGTAGGTATCATGCATATTCAGTTGATCTCTTAAGCTTTTTGCCGCATCCGACTGCATATACTTATTCATTTCATAGGTCAGCATCAGTTTACCTTTGGTCTTGGCGCCACCGATCTTATCCGCAATATAAATAGCCGCGTCTACATAGCCCCCGCCATTGTAACGCAGATCAACAATCAGGCTTTTGATCTGTTTGGCTTCGTATTGCGCAAAGGCTGCATTGATATTTTTCTGATTTTGATTGTTATTCTCGATCTCTTCAAACGAAGATAAGGCGAGATAACCGACATTATTATTACTGTTGAGGTAGATCGTATCCTTGTAAATCGGATTGATCACATACGAATTGTTATAACTCATCGGCTTTTCGAACACCTTATTATCCGCACGTTTCACTTGCAGGGTAAGGTTGGCAGCATCCAAGGCTGTATTGATCGTGTTACGTAATCGACTATAGGCAGCTGGATCCTTTACTTCGCAGCTTCCGCCGGGATCCGGACAGCTGACTTCGACCGAATAATTTTCTTTGTCATTATTGACCGAGCTAATAATATCTGCCCGTTTAAATCCGGCCACCTGAGCCGGTGAACCACCCTCGACAAAGGAAATATAGGGGTGTGCGATCTTGCCGTCTATCGAAAACCACTGCACAGAGATACCATAGCCTTCGTTGTTATCCATCTTGGTACTGGCCTGCCCGGCGATATTGTAACCGTTGATTCCCTCCATAAAGGAAAAGCGGTCAAAAACGCCCGAGTAACCGGCCGCCACATGGACGGGTGTCAGCCTTTTGAGTGCATCAAGCACATTGCTCGCCGAGCCATATTGATCGGTATATTGAGCCGGATCTTTTAAATAATCCGGAATAGATCCATCCGCCCATACGGAATAGAGCTTATAATATTTATAAATATCGTCTTTAATAAGCTGACCTTCGGTGCGGTCAGTTGGTTCCGGCTCCGGTTCGGGCTTTGGATTATCCTTTTTACAGGAAAGAACAGTAAGTCCGATCAGCGCTATGGCTGCCCAACGTCCTACTTGTTGTAGAGGCACTATGTTCATATATTAAAGCATTTTGTAAAACAAACATAGATAAATTGCTTTTTATATGCAATTTAATTACGCTTGATAACAAAGAATTGTAGTTTTTCAGCGGCCTCTTACCCTCCAAAAAACAAGACCCAGTCAAAACCACCGTTGTTAATTAAATTATTGGCTGGCTGACAATCCAGATCTAAATACTAACTACTAAAATCTAACTACTAATACTTATATTTCTCCTTCCACTTGTCGCGTAGACTATGGCGGATCTTCTCTTCCTGCGGATTTTGTCCGGGTTCATATAATTTTACGCCACTGACTTCTTTGGGCAGAAACTCCTGTACCACAAAATTGCCGGGATAGGCATGTGCATATTTATATTCAGCACCATAATTAAGGTCTTTCATCAGCTTGGTCGGGGCATTACGAATGTGCAGGGGCACAGACAAATCGCCGGTCTGTTTCACCAGCGCCTGAGCCTTATTGATTGCTTCATAGGAAGCATTGCTCTTGACCGAAGTGGCAAGGTAAATAACAGTTTGCGACAGAATAATACGCGATTCGGGCCAGCCGATTACATTCACTGCCTGGAAACAATTATTGGCCAACAAGAGGGCATTGGGATTGGAATTGCCAATATCTTCAGATGCTAAAATCAGTAATCTACGGGCGATAAATGATGGATCTTCTCCCCCCTCGATCATGCGTGCCAGCCAGTACACGGCAGCATTTGGGTCGGACCCGCGAATAGACTTAATAAAAGCTGAAATAATATCGTAATGCTGCTCGCCCGCCTTGTCGTATATCGCCATGTTCTGCTGCACTTGTCGCAGGACAAAAGCATTCGTAATCGGCTCCCTGTGGAGAACCGATGCATTGACCACAAGCTCGAGCACATTCAATAGTTTGCGCGCATCACCGCCAGATAAACGCAAGAGTGCTTCATACTCTTCGACAACAATTTCATGCTTTTGGAGGTATTCGTCCTCGTGCAGCGCCTTTTGAACCAGACCGATCAGATCCTCCTCCGATAGATGTTCGAGTACATAGACCTGGCAACGGGATAGCAGTGCGGAGATTACTTCGAACGAAGGATTTTCAGTTGTCGCTCCGATCAGTGTAACCAAGCCCCTTTCGACGGCGCCCAACAAGGAATCCTGCTGAGATTTGGAAAAACGATGGATCTCATCAATAAACAGAATGGGCTGATCCTGATTGAAATTCATCAGCCGCTCGGCTTTGTCAATAACCTCACGGATATCTTTTACTCCTGCCTGTATCGCACTCAGCGAAAAGAAGGGGCGATCCAGCTCCTTGGCAATCAACAGTGCCAAACTTGTCTTTCCGACACCCGGAGGCCCCCATAGGATCATCGAAGGGATATTTTTTTGCTGAATTGCATGATACAGGACTGCATCAGGGCCGACAATATGCTGCTGTCCCACATAATCATTCAATTGATGTGGACGCAGTCTTTCTGCAAGCGGGATACGTGTTGCCATAATACAAAATTAAAAATTAAATGGCAAAATAACTAAATATTTTAGCGTATACCGATAAAGTATACCCAAATAGTGGGCTTGTGGATACTCAAAAAGCATTTTAACATTTTTTCACACAATTTTTCGTCATATTTGCTCTAATATAAGTCTTTGTGGTCGAGCAGAGATCGATAAATTGCTTTTCACTATACAATTTATCCGAGTTTGCTCTAAGATTAAAGTTTTATATGGCTGAGCAACCGAGCTTGCGGGCGCATCGAAGAATAAAATCATAAATTGCTTTTGATATGCAATTTATCTAAGTTAGTAATACACGTCAATTATGGCGTTATAAAGCATAAGGATGACGAAATACTGGACCCTACTTTTGACTGCCCTAATCCTGACCGTTGGAATGAGCGGAAAGGTGGCGGCACAGCAAGCCCCAAAGGATTATACCGGGGCGATAAAAAAATATGATGTTTCATTTAAAGGTGTAGGCCCGGAGGTGTATTTCCTGCCCCCCCCAAAGACTGAAAACGAAATTATTGAAGATAATTATAGCGATAAAAAAGGCTTTAGCAAGGAAATCGCCAGACAATTACTCTTTCAACGCTTGTTATTGCAATTGAAAAGCACCAACAACATGGGGCATTTTCAATACCTGATGAACCCTGTTCCGGCAGATGCCGCAGCATGGAATAACGCTATCGAGCAGCAAAAGAAATCGGAAAACTGGATTGCGGGTTATGCCCTAGCGAATGAGGCCGCGCTATTTGCCATTAAAAATAACGACAGCAGCAATGCCTCAAAATTGCTGTATGACGCCTTAACATTGGCCAACCGTACCGACAATAAAGATGACATTGCTACAATCAACCTGAATCTAAGTAACTTTCAATTGTACCATGGGGACTTTGTCAAAGCCGAAGAAAGTGCCCAAAAATATCATAGCTACGCCACGGTCAGCAAAAGCTACCTCGAACAGGCCAATGCCTGGTTATTAATTGCCATGGCACGTGCAGGACAAGGAAACTTTAAAGCTGCTGAAAATAATATTATCCGAAGTGCTATCCCCCTATTCAATAAGTCTAAAGCCTATGAAGGCAAAATATTCGCATGGGAAATGCTCGCGGAGATTTATTTTAAGCAAAATAAATACACAGAGGCACAGTGGTTTTTGCTGCAAGCCCGCGATCTGGCCAACGCAAAAAAACTGAGCAGCGAACTTGCTGAGATCGAGTATCTACTTGCCGCCTCCAAACAAAAGGATGGTAATTACAAAGTCGCCATCAAAGAATTTATACAGGCGGCTGAACTGGCCTCCAATGAGAATAACAAACAGCTGTCATTGGCGATATTGGACAAATTGGGCGAAGTATACCTGGTTCTGAAGGATTATCCATCCGCCGACCAGACTTACAAAGCATATACACAGCTGAAAAAGGAATTGTACAATTAATGGGCTTTGATCAGATCATAGCAACCGAGAATAGAAAGTAAGAAATAAATTGTATTTTAAGCTTTTTGTAAATATTAAAGGATAAATCAAATAAATTTTTAGAATCTATGATAATGTGCTATGAATTTCACTAAATTTAGCACGCTTATCAATAAGAGCTGAATATTTTTATTTTTAAAATGATTATTAAAACTGTCGAAAATATGTTTAGGAAACTCATATTTGCACTTTTTGTGGTATCTATTGTCTCCTGTGGATCAAAACCACGGGTGGCGCTTCCAGATGACGGCGGGCTTAAGCCGAGCACGCAGCATCAGATCATCGCGAAAGAAGTAATTGGATTATTGGAAAATGCGAGCTACAAGAAGGTCAAAATGAATGATTCGATATCTGGAATTATCTACGATAATCTGATCAAAGGGTTAGACCAAAGCAAAAATTACTTGCTTCAGTCGGATATCGATGAATTTCAGACTTACAAGAGTAATCTGGCTCAAGATATGAAAGATGGCGATCTTTCTGCTGCTTTCCATATCTTCAATGTATACAAAAAAAGATATTTGGAAAGGATGCAATATGCGCTTTCTGAAATCGACAAACCCCAGGACTTTACCAAAGACGAGTATTATCAGCCCAACCGTGAAAAATTAGGCTGGTTCAAAGCTGATGCCGAAGCGAATGACCAATGGCGTAAACGGGTAAAGTATGACTTATTGAACCTGGAAACAGCTAGTGGCAAATCAACGGACAGTGCCAAAACCAAACAGGTGGAAACATTGAAGAAACGTTATGTGAATTTAATTTCGCAGACAAAAAAATACAATTCCAATGACGCCTTCCAGATCATTATGCAGGCGCTTACGGATGCTGTGGATCCGCATACCTCCTATTTCAACCCATCCTATGCACAGGCTTTCAATGAAGGCATGGCAAATACTTTTGAAGGTATAGGTGCAAGACTGACCATCGACAATGAGGCCGTGAGCATCAACGAAATCATTCCCGGCGGACCGATCTTTAAGGATAAAACCATTCAGGTGAACGACAAGATCATCGGTGTCGCGCAAGGCAAAGATGGCGAATTTGAAGATATCATCGGCTGGAGACTGGATGCGGCAGTAGCTAAAATAAAAGGACCCAAAGGAACAATCGTAAGACTTAAGATTATTCCGGCAGGGCAACCGATGAACTCGCACCCGCGCATTGTTTCCTTAGTCCGTGAGAAAATCGTTGTCGAGGAAGAATCCGCGAAAAAAGAAATCATGAACATCAAAGGTGCTGATGGCAAAATGTATAAAGTCGGGGTGATCAATATCCCTAAATTTTACATGGATTTTGAGGCTTACAGAAGACGTGATCCAAACTATAAAAGTACAACACGGGATGTTAGATTGATCTTAGATACCCTGAAACAGGCAAAAGTCGATGCTGTACTTATTGATCTACGCTTCAATGGCGGGGGATCACTTCCAGAAGCCATTGATCTGACAGGTTTGTTTATCGACAAAGGACCTGTGGTACAGGTAAGAGATACCAAAAATAATATTGACGTCGAAGAAGACAAAAATGCTGGTGTGGCCTGGGATGGTCCACTGGGTGTGATGATCAACCGTTTCTCGGCCTCAGCTTCTGAAATTTTCGCCGGCGCGATTCAGGATTATGGCAGAGGGGTAATCCTTGGCTCACAAAGTTATGGTAAGGGAACCGTTCAATCGGCTATAGACATGTCACGTGTCATTAGCCCAACAAGCCGCTTGTTACTGAAAGCTTCTGGTGAGAAAGATCCTGATACGCCAGAAGGTGCACCACAATATGGACAGATCAACATCACACTGGGTAAATTCTATCGTGTCAATGGCAGCAGTACACAACATAAAGGGGTGACACCTGACATTACTTTTCCATCTCAATTCTCTGCAGAGAAATTTGGTGAAAGTTCAGAAAAGTCTGCCCTTCCTTGGGATCAGATCCAGTCCAGCAACTTCAAAAAAGTCGCGGATATGAGCGGTGTGGACAAAAAGCTCGAAACCTTACACGAGGATCGTATCAAAAATTCATTGGAATACAAATACTTAAAAGAGGACATTGAAGAGGCTCAAAAAGATGAGGATGTCAAAATTTCATTGGAATTGAATAAATTCAAAAAAGAAAAAGATGACAACCTCAAGAAAAATAAAGACCGTATCAATGCTTTATTGAAATTACAGGGCAAACCAGCTTGGGAAGAGGGTAAACCGCAACCGAAAATGGATCTTGACTTCGTAAAAGATGAAAGTGCAAAAGTCATGACGGATTACATCATCAATTTTGCAAATAAAAAATAACAGGGATACCCCCATAAAAAAAGGCAATCGTAACAACGGTTGCCTTTTTTTATGATAGTCATCACAATGCTAGGTCATTAACAACGAATTCATCTTTTCTTCGTACCTTGCTATAACTCGATAACCGAGTAGATTTTAGGACGATGGCCCCGGCTGTGTAAACTTTAACCGGCTTAAACTGTTTATACTAAACATAAACTTGGCTTGACATAAAATTTCTAACTTATAGCACAATGAAACGTATCCTGCTTTTAACCGACTTTTCAGAAAATGCACTATTAGCGGCAAAACAGGTCGCCCTCTGTGTAGCGGCCTGGAAAACTGAACAAGTTATTGTTTACCATACGTACAACAGCGTAACAATTGTAAACAACGAACCCATAGTTGTGGTCAATGACGAAGTGAAAGAGGCCAAAGAGAAAGAACTAAATACTTGGCTTGAACTGATCAAACCGCTTTTCCCACCACAGGTGACCTTATCCCACAGGATGGAGGATGTCGACCTGCCGATAGGGGTGAATGACCTCTGCAAATCCGAAGCTATTGATCTGGTGGCACTGGGAATCACGGGACAGACTGGCTTCGCAAAAATATTGGTAGGCAGCAACGCCATTACCCTAATGGATATCTGCAATAAGCCGATGCTGATTGTCTCCCACAAGGTCGATCCGGCAGTTCCAAAGCATGTACTGGCAACCACTGACCTGAAAGAAGTAGACCGGAAGTTAAGTCTGTTTAACCTGGATCAGGTCCTCGATGCTTTCTCCGCACAGTTATACGTGTTGAACGTCGCGAAGCGGGAGAGTTCGGCCGCAGATCTGGCACAGGAATTAAAACACCTACATGAACGGCTGGACAAGTATAAACCGATCTATGACTACATCAGTCACGACGATATTACGATGGGAATAGCGGAATATGCAAAAGAGAAACATATTGACCTTATCCTGTCCTTTCATAAGAAACAAGGCTTACTGGCTAGTCTATTTAAAACAAGTATATCCAAAAAGATGGCCTGGAACGGCGCTGCCAACTTATTGGTTATTCCTATGGACAAGTCCTAAAACGGCCACTGACATAAGAGCGCTCCGTGCATCAAGTTCGATATACGGAGCGCTCTTTGTATTCATATAATATCACGAACGCCCCTGGCGGTGATGTGCCGTTAAATTTCTGCTATTTCTTGTCTACGGAATGTTTCCCGGGTCCAATAAATACAAGTCCCAGAAACACGAAAAACAATTCGATAGCATGGGATGCTCCAGAGATACCGTCGCCTTTAGATAGGTGCATCAGTCCAGCAACAACCATCGTAAAAGCAAGTAACAGGGCTGAGGGTCTAAAAAAGAGTCCTAATAGTAGAAAAAGACCACCAATGGTTTCTGCTGCTGCGGCCATAAAACCCCAAAATGCCGGCATAAAATTGATGCCCATATTGCCCATTGCTTTACCTACACCAGCCCACAGTTCAGGACCTCCCTGCAGCTTGGGCAAACCATGCATGATCATCATGACACCTAATCCGATACGAAGGACCAATAAGCCTGTATCCCTATATTTACCCAATGAATTCCAAATTGCCATAAATAAAAATTATAATGTATTAAACTGTTAATTCCTGATAGACTTTCCTAAAATAACCAAAATTTTTCATTGATCGCTGTTTAAATCCTGCCTTTTGACACCACAAAATTAAACCGGTATGGGATATTTCCCTTTGATATAGATTAAGAAATTCAATAAAATAGATTAATCTGAATAGAAAATATTGCATTTATACTACTAAATACGTAATTTAAGGGGCATAGACCCGATTATAAAATAAAATGAAGAATCTTCTCTTGCTAACGGATTTCTCTGACAATGCTTATGCTGCTGCCCAATACGCTGCAAAATTAGCTCCGCTTTGGGGAATAGAAAAGGTAGTGCTTTACCACACCTATGAGGTTGTCCCGACAGTCGGAACGGAGCCTGTCGTCATCAGTAATTCGGATATTCTGGAAGAAAAACAAAAGGATCTCAACGTATGGCAGGAGGATCTGATACAACTCTTTCCACAGGGGATCGCATGGAAAGTGGTTCTGGAAGAGTATGAATTAAGCTATGGCGTCAACCGCACCTGTGCCGAAGAAGATATTGATCTTGTGGTGGTGGGAACGGCCGGTAAAAGTGGATTTAAAAAACTGCTTCTGGGAAGCAATACCTTAAAATTGATCGAAAACTGTCATACCCCGCTGTTAGTTGTGCCGGCCAAAGCAGAGTTCAGGATTCCCAAAAAAATGCTGATCGCAACGAATCTAAAAGAGGTGAAAATCAAACTGGACCGCCTATTGGTCAATGCCGCGGAGGTACTCCGCAAAAGTGAGGTCTATGTGGTCCATGTGACTAAGGAAGATCCTGCGAGTAAGGCGCTAAGCACAGAAATTAATATTATGACCGATCTGCTGGCCTCTTACCATCCGATCTACAGCTATATCCTGCAATCGGACATTGCCGTTGGTATTAATCAATACATCAATGAGAATCATATTGATATGATGGTTACCTTCCATCGTGACAAAGGATTACTCAGCCGGATTTTCAACACCAGTATCGCACAAAAAATGGCCTGGAAAAGCCAGGCCGCAATGATGGTGATCCCCGTCCATTCAGGGTAATAGGGAAAGTCTATATGTAGCTAAGTTCGGTTTTATTGGCACTCGTTATTAATCTTACTTTTCGGCCCAATACCAGCGCATGGTTATCATCAATATGCCCCGCAGGATAACCAAAGGCAACCGGAAAGTCGTATTCTTCAACTTTGTCCCAGATAATTTCCGCTACGGTCTGTCCAAATGTGGGGTCATTGTCTTTCATGGACGAAAAACTACCGACAATAAGGCCTTTCAATTTTTTAAATTTACCCGCGCGCTTCAACGCCCAGAGCATCCGGTCCACGGAGTAATAGGCCTCGCCCACATCTTCAATAAAAAGAATTTTATTGGCATACTTAACATCGGAATCCGAAGCTAAGACGGATAATAGAATAGCCAGATTTCCACCAATCAGTTTCCCTTCGGCTTCCCCCGGACGATTGGGGAATACGGATTGCTCATATGCAAAGTCCATGGATTCCCCAAAAAGTGCATTTTTCAACGTCTCCAGCGAATCTTTTGTTCCCGATTCAAAAGACTTGGGCATCTGTCCGTGGATGGTTGCAATTTTATAGTTACGCTGAATATGGCTGTGCAATACAGTGATATCGCTAAAGCCGACCAACCATTTGGGATGCTGCTCAAAACCAGCAAAATCGATCTCATCCACAATACGGACACAACCATAGCCTCCCCGGGCGGCAAATACAGCTTTAATGGATGGATCATCCAGTGCCCATTGCAGATCTGCGGCGCGCAGCCGATCATCTCCGGCAAATTGGTGGTAAGATGTCCCTACCGTCTCTCCTACCAGAACCTCCAGTCCCCAGCTCTTCAATGTTTCAATCCCTATATCAATCGTGCCGCGAATAAAACTGGCCGGACAAACGATGGCAACTTTGTCACCTTTTTTAAGAAAATCGGGTATTTTAGACATAATTATTATGTTTCATGAATGATTTGATTTTTTATGGCTATGAAGCGATCATGCGCCAATGTGCTTTATTTTAACTCAAATTATTTTGTTGTTGCTCGTGATGGTTTCCTCTATTAAAATCTCCAATGGATGAGGAGAGAACGCTAAATTTGGTCGTCCATAAAGCTCTCTGAGCGACAAATTAACACAAATTTATCTTAGTTTTATACCGCAAATTGAATTATCTTTGTGGAAGAAACAAGTAAAAACTTTAATATACTTTCAAGCATTGAGTATTCTAGATAAAAAACGTTATACAATTACTTCGGCATTACCTTATGCCAATGGTCCTTTACATATCGGACACCTTGCCGGTGCTTATATTCCCGGTGATATTTTTGTTCGCTATTTGCGTTTAAATCAAAAGGATGTAGTCTATGTATGTGGTTCGGACGAGCATGGCGCAGCCATTACCATCCGCGCAAAAAAAGAGGGCATTACCCCACAGCAGATCATAGATAAATACAACAAACAGATCAAAGAGAGCTTTGAAGAGTTTGGCATTTCTTTCGATATCTACCACCGTACCTCTGAACCGATTCATCATCAATTGTCACAGGATTTTTTCCTGAATTTATACAACAAAGGTGAATTTGTCGAGAAATTCTCGGAGCAATACTATGATGAGGAATACCATCAGTTTTTGGCAGACCGTTATATCACGGGAACCTGTCCAAACTGTAAATCCGAAGGCGCTTATGGCGACCAATGTGAAAAATGCGGTACCTCACTTAGTCCAACAGACCTGATCAACCCCATTTCTACACTGAGTGGAAAAACACCGGTATTGAAGGAGACAAAACACTGGTATCTACCATTGGATAAATATCAGCCCTGGCTTGAAAAATGGTTAATCGAAGGCAAGAAAAATATTCTTAAATCCAATGTTTTTGGCCAATGCCAATCCTGGCTAAAATCAGGTCTGCAGCCTCGTTCGATGACCAGAGATCTGGACTGGGGAGTAGATGTACCTCTGGAAGAAGCACAAGGAAAAAAACTGTATGTATGGCTGGATGCGCCAATAGGTTATATTTCTGCGACGAAACAGTGGGCAATTGACCACGGAAAAAATTGGGAAGACTATTGGAAAACCCATGAAAATCCAGCGGACGATGCAACATTGATCCATTTTATCGGAAAAGATAACATTGTATTCCACTGCATTATATTTCCGGCGATTCTTCATGCACATGGGGACTATATCTTACCGGAAAATATCCCTGCGAATGAATTCCTCAACCTCGAAGGTGATAAGTTATCAACTTCCAGAAACCATGCGGTCTGGTTACATGAATATCTACAGGAATTCCCGGGCAAACAGGATGAATTACGTTACGTGCTGACCTCGATATTGCCAGAGACTTCAGATGCGGAGTTTACCTGGAAAGATTTCCAGGCACGGATCAACAACGAACTGGTCGCTATCTTTGGTAACTTTGTCAATCGTGTAATGGTGCTTTCCCATAAATATTTCGAAGGCAAAGTATTAAATGGATCGCCATTGACAGCAGTGGATCAATCGGTATTGGACGAGTTGAAATCTTACCCGGCCTCCATTAAGTCGTCATTAGAACAGTTCCGTTTCCGTGAAGCGCTGGCCGAATTTATGAATGTTGCACGTCTTGGTAACAAATATTTAGCGGATGAAGAGCCCTGGAAAGTCATCAAAACAGACGAGGAGCGTGTTAAAACGATCCTGAATGTGGCGTCTCAAATTGTTGCTAACCTGGCTGTACTGGCACAGCCTTTCCTACCAAAAACAGCGACAAAGTTATTTGAAATGCTCAATTTCCCACAAGGGAACTGGAGTGATGCGGGCAACGAAGGACTGATTGAAGATGGACATCAACTGGGGGAAGTACAATTGTTGTTTGACAAAATCACCGACGAACAAGTTGAGTTCCAGTTAAACAAACTTGCGGAAGCGAAACTGAAAAACCGCGCGGACAATACAAAAGTTGCTCCTGCAAAAGAAAATATCAGTTTTGACGATTTTGTAAAAATGGATATCCGTGTGGGAACAATTTTAGCAGCTGAAAAAGTTGCGAAAACAAAGAAATTACTGAAGCTAACAATTGATACGGGTATGGACAAACGCACCGTCGTATCTGGTATTGCGGAATTCTTCAGTTCTGAAGAAATCGTCGGACGCCAGGTTTCTATTTTGGTGAATCTAGAGCCTCGTGAAATCAAAGGGATTACCTCTCAGGGGATGATCCTGATGGCCGAAGATGCTGATGGCCGACTGGATTTTGTCAAACCGGATACTGCGATTAAAGTAGGTAGCACAGTACGCTAATGAGTTGTAACGATATCATAAAAAAGCCTGTCCAAACGACAGGCTTTTTTATGGTAAATTTATTCGTTAGGATCAATTTTCCTATGTTTGATCTCGCTTTTATAAATGATCCGAAGTCAATCAACAACCCTAGAATAACACGTGCTGTAATCGCTTTTTAAAATCTTTGTCATCCATCCAATCGTAGACTGTATCTTTCAATTTTTTTATGATCTCTGCCTTAGATTCCGCGACAACCTTTTTCTTTTTGGTAAGCACATTGGAGATCGGGGCATTGGTAAGCTCAATTTTGGTTGCAAACATATTGATATTCATGCTAGGGACGGATATCCCTAGGATCAGCCCGGGCAGGCCATGGATTAATTCAGGTCCGCCCGCTATCGGAATCTGTCCCGCAAAAAATGCGACAACATAAATAGAATCTTGCATAATTCCATTTGCCCGTCGACAATCGTATCCGGCGATAGTGCGATATTCGTCGGTATACTTCCATTTCACCGCCGGAAGAGAATCTTTCATCAACAGCTGCTCATCACCAAAGGGCAGTAACTTTATAAACTCCCCGTTCTTAAAGTTCATATACGTCTTTGAATCCGTCAGTGCGGGGTTGTACCAGGAAACATTTCGATAATTCGCCGGGTAATCTTCCTCTACTGTTTCAAACAGTGTTTCCTGATCGTAAAATTTTAATGTATGATGGGTGATCACTTCAACAGGGCCATTTTTGACTGCATTTTCTACACCCAGCTTATCCCAGGTATCCAGGTCCGGCTTACTGAGATATGTCCGTTTCAGATAGTTCTGCACATGGAATTTTCGTTCAAACGTCACCGTACCGCTGTTTGGAAAAAATGCGTTCTGGGCTTGTATCGTAGTTACGGATAAGCATAATAGCCAAAGCATTGATATCAATTGCTTACTCATTTATCACCTCCTTTCATCTGTAAATAATTATTTTTTCCATCGGCCAGATGGAGCTTACCATGATTAAAATTCACCTTAACCCTGGACAATAAAATTGATAATTTAATCATGGACGGTTCATTGTTGTAAAATTGTAGATCACTTTTAACATCCCATAACGACGCAATACATCGTTACTGGTCTGAACAAATGCAGTACCGTCCTGATAACGACGTACGCCGATATTCTTATTTAATATATCATTGACAAATAGCTGCGCTTCGAGAGATTTATCTTTTAAGAATTTTTTTGAAATATAACCGTTCATATTCAGCATATTAATGGACTGCAAAGTCTTTGTGGCAGCTTGATAATTCTGCTGCATGGAGACAGAAATCTTAAAGTCTTTGGGTAAGTAATAGGTGACTTGTGTATACGAATTGAATTTAAACGTGGTCTGGTTCAATTCGGGCTGCAGATAGGAATCCATCTGTTCAACCCCTGGACTTAAGCTAATATAAAAATCCATTTTATTGGCTTTATACCGATTAAAGCCAATCTCGGGCCCGATACTCCAGGTCTTATTACGATTGAGCCTAGGTTCTTCACTAAGCAGCGACAGATAGCTATATTGGCTATTATATTGTGCATTCATGCCCATATTCATTTTCAAACCCCATTTCTTTTTTAACATGAAATTATATGACCCACTTCCATAGAAACGCCAGTTGTCCTTATCAATATTTACAAAAGAAATCTGTCTGGTACCGTCTTCCAGGTTATAACGAACACTGCTGTTAATGTTTCGTTTCCCCTGATTGGCGCTAATGTAGAAGTAGAAGCTCTGGTCTTTGATCTGTTTGTAAGAATTATAATTGATGGAATAGGAATTATTAAAACCGGCTTTCAGGTCCGGATTGTCCAAATATTCGACAAGCGGCTGGCTATTTTGTTTGAGCGGTTCAATCTGTGTGAGCGAAGGCTGAACAGTCTGCCCATAATAATTGAGCCATATATTCTTCGTTTTTGAAATCTTATAGTTCACATTAAGTGAAGGTCTAAAGGATGTCTGGTCGCGTTGCAATACGGTATTCAAGTTGTTATAGGTTCGTTTCACAGCCTCAAAATCAGTACGGTTGCTCAGATTGACCGTCCATGTATTTGTTTTATAATTCAACGCCGTATTAACACTATTTTTTAAACTGGAAAAATTAAAGTCATTCAATACACTTTCGTCCAGCACAGTATATTGATGTGTAACGGAATCCCGATTAAAAGCCTGATTGAGTGTCTTTGACTGATTACTGGAAAAGGAATATCCTATTGATCCGGTGATCCTTTTTGAGAGCGGCTCGGTATAGGTGACTGAGGCACCATAGGTGTTATTGCTGAGCTTATCTTTTTTGAACTGATCAATTGTGTCGGTACGGGAGTCATTGTAAAACCTGTTTTCGGAAAAATACTTTGTATCCGACCGGTTCTGATCCGTATTTGCATTCACATTGAATGTGATGGAGCGACGTTCTTTTTTAAAGCGCCGTGTCAATAGCGCGTTCAGGTTGAATTTATCCTGATCACTATTCAGGTCTGTACGCGATTTAGTTCTGGTAATATCTTTTCCGTCAAGGGTTTTCTGGTAAGCTTCAGCCTCGGATAGATTATCTCTATTGGATTTATTAAAGCCCATATTAACCGTCAGATCGGCAAGTGAATCCAATTTATAATCGTATCTAAGATTGGCAACATTGGCTCTGTTTTCATTTTCTGATCTGGTTATATTACTGTCTATCTGCGCGCGCTCCGGTAAATTATTCTGTGCATTATAGGTACTTGTATTATTGACATTGATCTGACTGCGCTTGTAGTTGACATTGATTTTATGTTTATCGTCTTTGGTTTTGTCGGAATAACTTACCCCCATATTTAGGGCTTTAGGTACACCACCACCCCGGTATTGTCCATCCCATCCACCTTCCGTCTCGTCTCCACCCGAAGAGATCATAATGCCTCCACCATCCATCATCTGGACATTGCCATTCCCCCCGACACCGTATTTTTGGCTATCTTCAAATCCCAGTCCCACCATACCATCGTTGGCCAGAATACCGTAAGCAGCAATTTTCTGTGATCCTTTAAATTTATTGAGCATGACTTTCCCGCCATAGTATTTATCCGTTCCGGCTCCAGCGATTGCCTGGCCGAACATCCCTTTCTTCTTATCCTCTTTGAGCTTGATATCAATGGTCTGTGTACGCTCCCCATCGTCCACGCCCGTACGTACAGCCAGATCTGATTTTTTTTCGTAGACCTGTACTTTGCTCACCATATCCGATCGGATGTTTTTGGTAATCAGGGTGGGGTCGTCCCCAAAAAATTCCTCTCCATCAAGCAGCACTTTTTTTACCTCTTTTCCCTGCGCCGTAATCTTACCCGTCCCGTCAATCGTAATGCCAGGCAACACCCTGAGCAGATCATCAACTTTGGCATCCTTCTCCACTTTAAAACTACCGGCATCGTATTCTACGGTGTCTCCCTTAATGACAACCGGAATTCTCCCCTCAACCTGTACTTCGTCTAAGAGCAAAGCCGCCTTGGACAGCGCTATGGTTCCAAGATCCAGCCCCTGTGCTGGAATATGAATATCTTTTACCAGGTCTGCATATTGCGGATAGGAAACAACCATTTTATAAGTACCTGTATCCAGGCTGTTCAACTGGAAAATACCGTTTTCTTTCGTTCGGTCGAACTTAATTAAAATTGAATCTCTAGGATTTAGTAACGCAACAGACGCTTGATGAAGTTTAGCCTGATCTTTACCGTCAACAACTGTACCTACAAGCCTATGTTGGGCATAGGAAATAGTGCTTAGCGCTGAGAGTACAAGAAACAAAACTAAAGAATAGGTTAGTTTCATAAATTTTCCGTTTATATAGTGTTGCGTTAAAGATATTAATGTTGCTACGGAAAATTCGTAAAATAATGTTAAATAATTACGAAGTTAAAAACATAAATAATAAACAATAAAACCCCGGATAGGCGATAAAAACAAAAACACTGTTTATCAGCGCCTTATCAAAACAAAAAGGAGATGCAACTTATCTGTTACATCTCCTTGTTTGTTTTTGATGACTCAATTTATTTTACCTAATCTACATTTAGGTTCAATTCTTTTTCTTTATTGATTAAATGCGCGATGCTCGTATCATTCAAAATCTGTAACATCGCATTTCTCACTTCAACAAATGTATCCCGTATCCCACAGGCATGTTCTTCAGTACACTCCTCGCAGGAGCGATAGAAATTTAAACTAACACAGGGAAGTAAGGCAATCGGCCCATCGATCAAGCGCATCACTTGCGATAAAAATACATCCTCAGGCGCCTTGTTTAAACTGTAACCACCACCTGCACCTTTTTTGCTGTAGAGAATCCCAGCATTTCGCATTTCGAGGAGAATCTGTTCCAAGAATTTCTTTGGAATATTTTCCTCCTGCGCAATCTTAACGATCTGCATAGGTTCATTTCCGTAGTTACGACCGAGCACCATAAGTGCCTTAATTGCATATTTTGTCTTTTTGGAAAGCATAATTTGTTAACCCCCTGTTGAATTGCAAATTTACGTTTTTTATTCAATAGAATAAAACCCATATCATTAGCCGGTAAAATAAGAGCCCTTAGCACAATTTCATCCGATGGGATATCCTGGTGCTAAGGGCGGATCGTATTAAAACTTAACGTTATTGGCCCAAAACTGCCGTAATGGGTTTACCAATACTTCCATTTGGCTCAGTAATATGCAGCAGCGATGAAATGGTAGGCGCAATATCCACAATATGCACTTCGGTATTGGATACGCCCGGCTTGATGCCCCAGCCCATAAATACTAATGGAATATGGGAATCGTAGCCCGACCAGGTACCATGTGTCGTACCGGTAGATCGTGGTGTTCCATCATACCATTGTGGCTCACAAACGATCTGGATAACACCACTCCGTTTGAAATTAAAGCCATTGATCATTTTTTCACGGATAGGCTCCGGAATCATGAGGCTTTCACCTTTTTCCATATCCGCAACATACGCAACGCCTTCGGTCTGGCGCAACTCACGAATAATGGTCTCTTTTATTTTGTCGCGGTCCAATTGAAGCGAATCAATCATCTGATTGTTCAGATGAACCTGATAATTCATGAGACTTTTGACGATTTTTTCCTGTCCAAATTTCTCTTTCAGCTTTTTGTTGAGATCCGAGATAATCTGGCGGGAATAGAAATAGCCGCCATTTCCTTTCATATCCATATAAAATCTAGAGTTGTACGAAGCACCGTGGTCAGCTGTCAGGAAGAAGGTGTAATTCCCTTTCCCGACCGTATTGTCCAGATAAGCGAAGAAATCGGCTAACTGTTTATCTAACTGCAGGTAAATATCTTCGATCTCAACAGCGGTCAGCGAGTAACGGTGTCCAACATAATCCGTAGCTGAAAGGCTCACACAAAGGAAATCGGTGTTTTTAGTCGGATTATTTCCCATCTGCTCATTTTTGATCGCTTCCATGGCCAGATCCAGCGTGAACTGATTCCCCATCGGTGTTGTTTTGATCAGTTCAAGACCTTCATCTTTCATCAGCTTGGATGTCGCCCGCGGCAAGGTCGGCTTTTCTTCACCGGGATATTTTCCTTCATAAATATTATCATCAGCAATGCTATTAGCCGCATAAGTTTGCACATCGTACATTGGCTTCCAGTCTGCTTTAAGATACTTTTCAGCTAATTTTTTCTTGTTAAAGTCCACCACCCATTTTGGCAGTTGATCCATATAAAAATTGGAGGTAATCCAATTGCCTGATTTCGCCTCAAACCAATAAGCTGCATCGGCAAAATGGCCTGCAGGTAATATTCCACCACGATCTTTGATCGCTATACCAATGACTTTGGATTTAAAATTTGAAGCCAGCTTCAACTGATCCGTTACGGTAGATGCCAGCAAGTTGCGTGGAGATTGTTTGCCTTCCTTTTCAGTTGTCCCTACACCAATGACATTGTCATCTTGTGTACAGTACATACTCTTGCCTGTAAGCTCTTCGATCCAGTCATTGCCTGCAATACCGTGTATGGAAGGGACAGAACCGGTATATACCGAACTGTGTCCAATAGCCGTATAGGTCGGAATATAATTGATCAGGGTATTCTCACAGGAGAAGCCTTCTTTCAAAAGTCGCTTGAAGCCATCATTGCCATATCGATCCGCAAAACGATATAGATAATCCCAGCGCATCTGATCCACCATCAGACCGACGACCAGTTTGGGTCTGTCCGGTTGTTGTGCCATGGAGGAGAGTGCTGCTATTCCAAATACGACACTTAAAAAAAATCTTTTAATCATTGTTGTTAGATATTAGTATTGAGATATTAGATATGAGATTCTGGGTTGTGCCAGTCTACGGCTTATGCTCCTTATTCTTTAATCTTTATACCAGCCTGAGGCTTACCAGCTGTTCCCATTTTTGACTTTTTAATTTTAATATTGAGTAATTAGTATTTAGATTTTAGTTCGGCAAACCTTCGGTTTACGAACATGATCTTTCATTCCTTGCGCTTTAATCTTTGTTCCTAAATTTAGCGGCCCACTGTGCAGACCCTTCGTTTAATAACGCATGCTAAAGTAGGCTTAATCTTTTAAATGTGTTTTTAAAAATTGTCCTGTATAAGAATCTTTACAATGCACAAGATCTTCCGGAAGACCTGCAAAAACGAGTTTTCCACCTTTATTTCCTCCTTCAGGTCCGATATCAATGACCCAGTCTGCCGACTTAATCATATCCATATTATGCTCGATAACCAGTATACTATTGCCAAGGTTGATCAGCGCATCAAACGATTTTAGCAGCTTTTTAATGTCCTGAAAATGCAATCCTGTCGTCGGCTCGTCAAAGATAAACAGGGTTTTCTTGCTGTTATTCCCTTTGATCAGGAAGGAAGCAAGCTTAATCCGCTGAGCCTCTCCCCCGGAAAGTGTACTGGAAGATTGTCCGAGCTTAACATAACCCAGGCCAACATCTTGCAAAGGTTGTAGCTTGGCCAATATCTTAGGCTGATCCCCAAAGAATACGATGGCTTCATCCACACTCAATTCGAGGATATCGGCCACAGATTTGCCTTTATATTGCACGTCAAGCACAAACTGTTTGAACCGTTTACCACCGCAGGCCTCGCAAGGTAGCACGATATCAGCCATAAACTGCATCTCGATCTTTACTTCTCCCTCGCCCTGACAGACATCACAGCGCCCGCCCTCAACATTAAAAGAAAATGCGGCAGGTTTCAGTCCCGCAGCTTTTGAAGCGGCCTGATTTGCATATAAAGCCCTGATCTCATCCCAGGCTTTCACATAGGTCACAGGATTGGACCGTGAAGAACGGCCAATAGGATTCTGGTCGACCATCTCGATCTGCTCCACCTGTGCAATATCGCCTTCGATGGAATCATAAACACCGGTTTGCTCACCAGAATAATTACCGATTGATTTCTGCAAGGCTGGGTAAAGAATCCGTTTCACCAAGGAGGTCTTTCCGGAACCCGATACACCAGCTACAACCGTAAATATATTTAATGGGAACTGTACATCTATTCCCTGAAGATTATTCTCATGCGCTCCTTTAACGGTAATACTATGAGACCATTTGCGTCTTTTCTTGGGTATTTCAATCTGACTTTTCCCGCTCAGGTATTGCCCGGTTAAGCTCCTATCATCTTTTAAGATTTCGGTATAAGTTCCGGCAAATACCATTTCACCACCATTGATTCCCGCCTCCGGCCCGATATCAATCAGGTAATCCGCAGCTTCCATCATTTCCTGTTCGTGTTCAACCACAACAACTGTATTACCAACATCACGAAGGGACTTCAGCACCGAAATCAGCCGTTGTGTATCACGCGGATGTAAACCGATACTGGGTTCATCCAATACATAAATCGAACCTACGAGCGAACTTCCGAGTGAAGTTGCCAGATTGATCCGTTGGGATTCCCCTCCGGAAAGTGTATTGGACAAGCGGTTTAAGGTAAGGTAACTTAAACCCACATCGCATAAAAACTGTAGTCGATTATTAATTTCGGCCAATAAGCGCTTCGCGATCATCTGTTCGTTTCCTACCAAAGGTAAATTGGTAAAAAATGTTAAGGCTTCTTCCAATGGCATTAATACAACATCGGTGATTGACTTTCCGCCCACTTTGACATAAGTTGCATCTTTGCGCAATCTTGTGCCCCGACAGTCCGGACAGTCCGTCTTACCGCGGTAACGTGATAACATCACACGGTATTGAATTTTGTAGGTCTGGGCTTCAAGTTCCTCAAAGAACTGATTAAGTCCTGTAAAATAACTATTTCCCGTCCATAATAATTCCTTTTGTGCTGCGGTCAGATCGGAATAGGCACGGTGTATAGGAAAATCAAACTTTAAGGAATTTTTTACCAGAACCTGTAACCATTCCCCCATTTTCTCTCCCCGCCAAGGTGCAATTGCTCCATCGTATACCGAGCGACTCTTGTCCGGGATAACTAGATCGGGATCTATACCGATAATTTTCCCATAGCCCTCGCACCGCCGACAGGCACCATAAGGATTATTGAAACTGAAGAAATTGGGACTAGGCTCTTCAAAAGTAATTCCATCGAGTTCAAACTTATGGGAGAAATGATGTCTTTTCCCATTTTCCTCCATATACAGTTCTCCTTTTCCCTCAAAAAATCCGGTCTGAATAGAATCTGACAATCGGTTAACGGTATCGTCATCCTGCTCAATACGTACCCGATCTACTACGATCAATACCTCAGCATCCTGAATCGTTGCATTGCCCATGCTCTTATCATCAATAATGCTTTCGATTTTTTGCATTTTATCTTGATAAACGACGCGGACAAATCCTTTCTGCAGTAAAAGAGACAGTTCTTCTTTGAGCTTGCGTCCGTGAGAAGGTACCAACGGGGCCAAGAGCGTGACGGACTCCCCCTCGTCAAACTTCAGGGCGAAATCTACCACCGAACTCACACTGTCCTTTGTCACTTCGCGACCGGAAACAGGAGAGATCGTTTTGCCGATCCTGGCATAAAGCAATTTCAGGTAGTCATAGATCTCGGTAGAAGTCCCGACGGTAGACCGCGGGTTGCTTGTGATCACACGCTGCTCAATGGCAATTGCCGGCGCGATACCTTTGATGTAATCGACCTCGGGTTTATTCATCCGCCCCATAAACTGCCGTGCATAGGAAGAAAGACTCTCCACATAGCGTCTTTGCCCCTCCGCATACAGCGTATCAAAAGCAAGTGAAGATTTCCCGGAACCAGACATTCCGGTAATGACAACCAATTTATTTTTGGGAATATCAACATCAATATTCTTTAAATTGTTGACTCTTGCCCCTTTTATCTGAATATATTCTTTTGGAGTATGCTCCATTTTTTTACTCATAATAATCCTTATCTCACACAAAGTTACGCAATCTTGGCTGATTATAGACCCATTGCATCAAAAGCTGACACGAAAAAATCCGGGCGCTATGACGGATATTTTTCATAGATTTAGAGGTTGCCTTTTTCAGTTCAGCGACAGCATAATCCACGCATCTCGCTATTAATGCCATATCCGTCAATGATGGAACCTAAGCAATCCCTTGGAATTAACATCTTAGCCAATACTCTTCTGAATCAATCGCTTACGCTTTCATTCGTATTTTTCAAACAATTATTTTAAATATTTATATTTTTACAATTAATCCTTCTGTTTTTTTAGCAGTCTCAAGAATATAGTTTTATTAAGAACAAAGTAGCAATACAGCTAGCAATTGCGTTTAAAGAACAAAACAAAAAAATAGTTATGAGAAAAAATGTATTTCAAGTTATGGTCATGATGCTATTCGTTTTCGTCGCATCCACAACAGTAAGTAAAGCACAAATGGTGATTGATAAGATAGATTTAAGTATTTTTCCGGCAGCGGAAAAAGGATACAAAAAAATGGTGATTGAAGTTCCACATTCAGAAAATGACAAGAATAAAAAAATCGAGTTTTCTGTTGGTAAATGGATGGAAGTGGATGGCTGCAACACCTTTAACTTAGCCGGCAGTTTTGAAAAGAAAGATCTTCAAGGGTGGGGTTATGATTACTATGTATTCAAAACAAACGGAAATGTAGCCAGTACCATGATGGCCTGCCCCGATAAAGCAAAAAGAAATCTTTTTGTAAGTGCTCAGCCTGAAACAGTACGTTACAATGGTCGAATGCCTATTGTTATTTATGTCCCTGAAGGTTATGAAGCGCAATTCAAAATCTTCACAACGGATGGGGATACCTACCGCGCTGCTGAAGTCAGAGAAAAGAAAAAATAATAGCAACAAAATTTAATTTAGTTGTTTAATCAATAGCAAGCAGACGAAGCTTGTGGCGAAAAGTCTCCAATAAAAATTGGAGACTTTTCTTTTTTATAGGCCCCATAAAGAAAACGATCCGCATAAGGCCTCTCCCGTTACAATCCTCCTGAAAACTGCCTGACAATCTTTTCAAAGATATGATTCACTCCGCTTTACAGCAGGCAGAAAAACCAAATACCATAAACTTAACATTCGATTAGTTTAGTATTAATACACAAAGTTTAATATTGCTTACGTTTTCAGACATAAGTTATAAATGATCATGTTTAATCAACCTTCATTACATCTACCAAAAATTGCGGTCCTCACATGTTTCTTAACAACATTGGCTGCAAAGGGCTTTGCCCAATCCCAATCATTTCAGGGAAAACTGATTGATTCATTAAGCCAGGACGCTATTCAGGGCGCAACCATTCGAAATTCCCACCTGGGTAAATTAGTTTCATCAGACCAGACAGGAAAATTTACCATTCAGGCGCAAATCGGTGATACCCTACGTATAGGTTTTATGGGGTACCTTCCCAAAAGTTTTGTTATTTCCAATCAGGGGCCTTTGCTGATCGCCTTATCCGCCAATCAGCAATCGCTAAATGAAGTGGTGGTAACTGCCCTGGGCATAAAAAAAGAAAAGCAAGCCATCGGTTATTCCATACAAGAGGTCAAGGGTAAGGATCTTGTCAAAGCCCGCGAACCCAACGCAATCTCCAGTCTCGCAGGCCGTGTATCCGGCTTAACCATTACACCAAGTACGAATTTATTTGGCGACCCCGGCATTACCTTACGTGGGAGAAGCAATATTCTTATTGTCGTGGACGGGATGCCGATCAATACGGACTCCTGGAACCTGAGTCCCGATGATATCGAATCCTATTCTGTACTAAAAGGAGCCAATGCTGCAGCCTTATACGGAAACCGCGGACAAAATGGTGCTATTGTCATCACCACCAAACGAGCCAAGAATGAGGACCGAGGGTTTCAAGTTGAGTTCAACTCGAGCACGCAGCTGCAAACCGGATACAATGCGATCCCCAAAATCCAGACAGAATATGGTCCCGGTTCAAATTTTCAATATGCTTTCAAGGATGGACGCGGCGGCGGAATAAACGACAACGACTACAATATCTGGGGACCGCGCTTTGAAGGACAGCTCATCCCGCAGTACAACAGCCCCGTAGATCCTACAACCGGCGCCTTGACCCCGCTTCCATGGAAAGCCCGCGGGAACGATAATTTGAAAAAATTTCTGCAAAATGGATTGTTGAGCACCAACAATATTGCTATTTCAAGTAAAACAGAGCGTGGGGACATCCGGCTTTCTGCTTCGCAGATGTTCCAACGCGGAACAACACCAAATACCAAACTCGGCGGCACAAATATTAATCTTACAGGAGGTATCAATGCCGGCAGCAAGCTGAGGATTGATGCGAGCATCAACTACAATAAGCAATATTCGCCAAACTACCCAAATATTGCTTATGGGCCGAACAGCCCCATTTATATTCTGACCCTATGGGGTGGCGCGGATTATGATATCAACGATCTCCGGAATTACTGGCAACCGGGGAAAGAAAATGTGCAGCAATATAATCGCGAATATACGATATATGACAACCCCTGGATGACCGCCTATGAAAATCTGCGCACCTACGATAAAGATGATGTCTACGGTTATGTTTCTGCCAATTACAAATGGAACAGCCATCTCTCCTTAAATGCCCGTACGAGCGCAAGTACCTGGAACAGGAACCGAACCATCAAAATTCCGATCTCCGCCAATCTATACAATTACAATATTGGCGGGAGCCGTGTCGGGGGATATCAAGAAACCTATGATACCTTCTGGGAAAATAATACCGAAGTATCATTAAAATATCAACACCGCATTACAGAGGACATCGGTTTTACGGGTTCGGTATTCGGAAACCTACGAACAGTAAGCGCAAAATCCTTGTTTGCCCGTACAGATCGAGGTCTGACGGTCCCCGGTGTATATGATCTGAGCAATTCGGTCATGCCAACAGTATCTACCAACGACCGTGCCTTGCGCCAGGTCGGAAGCGCCTATGGTTTTGTCGATCTTGACTACAAAAACAGGCTATTTTTGAATCTGACCGGTCGATTCGACAAATCGTCGACCATGCCCATAAAAAACAACACCTATTTTTATCCTTCAGCATCCCTCAGTGCCGTTATATCACAGATGGTTTCTCTGCCCAAAGTGATTTCCTCGCTTAAAATCCGTGGTGCCTATGCAAATGTAGCCAGCGATTTTGTCAATGAAACGGCTCAATATGATATTTACAAACTTCTGCCGGCCTATAGTAATTATGGTCGCTGGGCAAATTCCATGACCGGTGTTACTTATACAGATGTTTTACCGAACCCAGACCTTGTAGCAGAGCGCGTGAAAACAGCGGAAATCGGTTTGGAAACCCGCCTCTTCAACAACCGTCTCGGGATAGACCTCGCGGTTTTCCGAAATCTGGAAGGCCCACGAATTATCGAGCTGGCTACATCAGTGACTTCGGGTGTAAAGGCAAGACAAACCAACGGATTGACTTTGCTGCGAAAAGGGATCGAGCTGAGCATCGATGCGACAGCCATCCGAGGTGAGCACTTCAGCTGGAATGTATTGGCCAATGCCTCGACCAATCATGCCTGGCTACATGATATCGATGGCCATCAGACCCGCTCAGGCGACGTCCGTATCGGAGAACGCTGGGACAGCTTCTATGTCAATGACTTTCAGCGTGATGAAAAAGGAAACATGATTGTAGGAACCAACGGTCTTCCGGCCTACAATCCCTATGTCAGCAAGATCGGATACAGCGACAATAACTTTACAGCGAGCATCAGCAACAGCTTCCGCTACCGCGATTTCAACTTCAGCTTTCTTGTTGACGGCCGTTTTGGAGGACTGATCAAAAATGTGCAGGATGCCAAACAATGGGGGTCAGGAACTCATCCCGAATCGGCCAGCGCCTATCGCCTAAAAGATTGGGAAAACAGAGACAACAAGGATTACAAAGGTTCGGTTATGACCGAGGGATTAAAAATTGTCAAAGGGCAATTGAGCACAGACCAGGATGGCAAAATAATTTCCGACACACGGGAGTTTGCACCAAACGATATCCCCGTTTTATGGCAAAACTGGGCCACCAATTATTACCAGTCCGGACCTATCACGGCAAAAGACCGGACATTTGTCAAATTACGGGAAATTGTCCTCAGCTACAACCTACCGGCCAGTTTATTGAAAAACTCCAAATTTTTACGTAGCGCAAGCGTATCCGTAGTGGGCCGAAATCTACTGTACTTTACCGGAAAAGGCACACAGAACATGGATCTGGATCAGTTTACCGCTGCCAGTTCAGATTATCAGACGCCATCGGTGAAGAGCTTTGGCCTAAATTTTAATGCAACTTTTTAAAGGTTTTAACACATCAAGATATTTTTCAATATGAAATACTTTAAATCAGTCTTACTCTTACTTTTCTTCGGCAGCACACTAAGCTCCTGTAAAAAAATCGAAGACCTACAAAAGGATCCTGCAGCCGTCTATGATCCTGCGCCAAAACTCCTATTTACAGGTATATTGATGCGGTCGCATGATGCTCCCTGGAGCGAAGACCACCGTTACAACCAGTACATGACCCAAAATGAAGCCTATTATACCGGACAGCCATACAGCTGGACAACAGGCTCCTTTGACACACCCTATGGCGTACTTCGGGATGTCTATCGGATGGAAATCGAAGCAGCCAAAACACCTGAATCAGGTGCTGCATACCTCACGTTAGCTAAATTCTTCAAGGCCTATTTTTTTGCCCGGACGACCGAAATGTTTGGCGATATCCCAATGGCAGATGCCCTGCAGGGTGAGACCGGCAACAACTTTGCTCCCCGGTACAATACACAGCTGGAAGTATATCAGCAAATCCTATCCTGGCTGGAGGAAGCCAATACTGAGCTGACCGGTTTTAAGGAAAAGGGCACTGTCCTTGACGGTGATTTCTTTTACAATGGAAAAACGGAACAATGGCAAAAGCTGGTCAACTCCCTGAAATTACGCATCCTCATCAGCCTGAGCAAACGTGCGGATGATAGCCCCGCATTACGCATTAAGGAACGATTTGAGGAACTGCTGGCCAATCCTTCCAGATTTCCGCTGATTCTGGATAATCGGGACAATTTCCAGCTGCAATACAATTCCATCAATACGTATCCGCTCTGGCCCACTGACGGTGTGATTATCAAAAAAGATGTGCGAAACACCTTGGGAGCAACTTATCTGGACATCTTAAAAACAACCCGAGACCCACGGCTGTTGATTCAGGCCCTCCCGGCGGCTGCTTTACCTTTGGATCCGGCAAAACCTTTCGAGGCCTATCAGGGCGGCAAAACGGGTGACCTACAAAGCACGCTCCTGAAACAAGCGACGGAAGGACAGCTTTCCATGATCAATTTTGAGTATTGGCTCGCTTCGCCTTCAGGATTACCATCCATTCAGCTTGGGGCCTCCGAAGTGCAGTTTGCACTTGCAGAAGGGATCAACCGCGGCTGGAGCAATGCAGATGCCAAGATCCGATTTGAAGCCGGCATAACGCAGTCCATGCAGTTTTATGGTGTTTCTCCAGAAAAGATTGAAGCCTTTTTAAAAGGCTATCCTTACAAAGGGAATAATTCCGAAGGCCTAAAACAGATCCTCACACAGAAGTACGTTGCTTTCTTTGAAAATTCGGGCAAACAGGCCTTCTTTGAGCAACGTCGTACGGGTATACCTGAGTTTAATGTAGGTCCGGCAAATGCCAACAACAACCAGATCCCCAAACGGTGGGCCTATCCCAAAAATGAATATAGCACCAACGAAAACAATTTAAAAGAGGCCCTGCAACGTCAGTTTAACGGATCGGATACGCAGAATGATGTCATCTGGTCTATCAAATAGAGTCAATACGATCGTTTGTCCCATTCAATTTATTCAAATGCAAAGAAGAAATTTTTTAAAAGGAGCCGGTATCTTATCGGCTTCTTCCCTCCTTGCGCTCTCCAGTTTGGAGGCATTTTCAAAGGAAAAATTAGAAAAAGGGGTCAAAAGATCCCTGAGAATCGCTCACCTGACGGATATTCATTTATTGGATAAAGCAGAACCAAAAGCGGCTGTAATCAACGTATTAAAAGAACTGGCACAACATCCTGATCGTCCGGATCTCCTCATTAATACCGGTGATTCGTTGATGGATATGAACAGCCAACCCAAGGATCGTGTCCAGCAATTATGGTCCGCCTGGGATGAAGTCATGCAGCACAATGTAATTCCAATGAAAAGCTGCATCGGGAACCACGATGTATGGTCGCTGGCAAAAAGCGACCCGCAGTATGAAACAGCTCGGAAAGACGAACTGTATGGCAAAACATGGGTAAAGAAAAAACTGAACTTACCCGGAGCGTACTATACTTTTAAACAGAAAGACTGGCAATTCATTGCGCTGGACAGTATTCACTATTCAGCTGAAAAAGGAGGCTATATGATTGATCCTGAGCAGATGCTCTGGTTAGAACAGCAGCTTAACGAGATTCCGAAAGAACGGCACGTCCTTATTTTCTCCCATGTACCGATTATTTCCGTCACCCCGCTGTTGTATGCGGCACAGAGCAAACCGGCTCATGAACTGCGATTTCCGGGCGGCGACCAACATATTGACGTCATGGCAATTAAATCACTGTTCAAAAAAGCGGGGAATGTAAAGGTTGCTTTAAGCGGCCATGTACACTACGTAGATCAGGTATCCTATCTTGGCACACACTATTACTGCGGTGGTGCTGTATCCGGTAATTGGTGGAACGGCATTTTAGACGACTTCCCCCCTGCTTACTCGCTGCTTGATCTTTACGAAGACGGCAGCAGCCGTTATCAAACGCTATATTACTGATCCGAAAAAACGGATAGCGCAATTGATATAAAAAAAGCCATCGAAATGCTATTTCGATGGCTTTGTCTTATAATCTTTAGTTACCTACTATTGAAATTTTTTCGCGTTTACTTTACGCTCATTTTCTGTCAAGTAGATTTTACGCAAACGGATAGATTGTGGTGTAACCTCAATGTATTCGTCGGCTTGGATATATTCCATAGATTCTTCCAGAGAGAATTTAATTGCTGGTGCGATACGCGTGTTATCATCTGTACCAGATGCACGCATATTTGTCAATTGTTTACCTTTAACAATATTGATCGTTAAGTCATTGTCACGGATGTGCTCTCCTAAGATTTGTCCTTCATAAATATCCACTCCTGGATCTACGAAGAACTTACCTCTATCTTGTAACTTATCAATAGAGTAAGCAGTTGTTGTACCTTTATCTAAAGAGATCAATACACCATGCAAACGTCCAGGGATTGTTCCTCTCCAAGGCTCGTAGCCTTTCAGACGGTGTGCCATAACAGCCTCTCCAGCTGTAGCAGTCAATACGTTGTTACGCAGACCGATGATACCACGAGAAGGAATCTCAAACTCAAGATGTTGCATTTCACCTTTCGTTTCCATCACTAAAAGCTCACCTTTACGTTGTGTTACCAACTCAATTACTTTACCAGAAACTTCTGCAGGAACGTCAACAACCAACACCTCGATAGGCTCACATTTCTTACCGTCGATCTCTTTCAAGATTACTTGCGGCTGACCTACCTGTAATTCGTAACCTTCGCGACGCATTGTTTCGATCAATACAGATAAGTGAAGGATACCACGTCCGTAGACCAACCAAGCGTCTGGAGATTCAGTAGGAACCACACGTAATGCCAAGTTCTTCTCTAATTCTTTTTGTAAACGATCGTGAATATGTCTAGAAGTAACCAATTTACCTTCTTTACCAAAGAATGGTGAGTTATTGATCGTGAACAACATGTTCATTGTTGGCTCATCAATGCTGATAACTTCCAATTGTTCTGGGTTGTCAAAATCAGCGATTGTATCACCGATATCGAAACCTTCGATACCAACAACAGCACAAATATCACCACATTTAACTTCCTGTACACGACGACGGCCTAAACCTTCAAATGTATGCAATTCTTTTACACGTGATTTTACGATCTTACCATCACGTTTTACCAACGAGATTGGTTGACCTTCTTTAATTGTACCACGAGCTACACGACCGATAGCAATACGTCCGACGAACGTAGAGTAATCCAACGACGTAATCTGCATTTGCAATGTACCTTCAACAAATGGTGAAGGTGGGAAGTGATTGATGATCGCATCTAATAGTTCAGATACATCTTCTTTCTTTTCTTTCCAATCTGTTGACATCCAACCATGTTTGGAAGATCCATATAATACTGGAAATGCCAATTGCTCCTCTGTAGCATCTAGGCTAAAGAATAAATCAAATACATTTTCGTATACTTCTTCTGGGCGACAGTTTTCTTTGTCCACTTTATTGACAACAACCAAAGGTTTCAAACCTAAGGATAATGCTTTTTGTGTCACGAAACGTGTTTGCGGCATTGGACCTTCGAAAGCATCCACAAGCAATACAACACCATCAGCCATTTTCAATACACGCTCAACCTCACCACCGAAATCGGCGTGACCAGGTGTATCAATAACGTTAATTTTTACTCCTTTATATTCAACAGAAACGTTCTTAGCGACAATAGTAATACCGCGTTCACGTTCTAAATCGTTATTATCCAGAATTAAATCACCTGTACCATCATTGTCTCTAAAAAGATTTGTGAAGTGTAAGATTTTGTCTACCAACGTAGTTTTACCGTGATCGACGTGAGCGATAATCGCTATGTTTCTAATATTTTGCATCTAGCAAGTAAATTTGTTTTTAAATTCAGGGTGCAAAGATAAGCATTTTGCACCATAAATTTTATAACTATGTGTATTTTATTTAATTACACCTAATTCTTTGCCTACTTTAGTAAAGGCCGCGATCGCTTTATCCAGGTGTGCAAGCTCATGTCCTGCTGAAATCTGCACACGGATACGAGCTTTTCCCTGAGGTACAACAGGATAGTAGAAACCGATCACATAAATACCTTCGTCCAGCATCTTAGCCGCAAACTCTTGTGCCAATTTCGCATCGTAAAGCATCACAGGGACGATCGGATGGAAACCCGGCTTGATATCAAATCCCGCTTCCGTCATTTTTTCACGGAAATATTTCGTGTTGGATTCAAGCTTATCACGCAAGGTTGTTGTCTCACTCAGCATATCCAATACCGCAACAGAAGCGCCTGCAATCGCCGGTGCCAATGTATTTGAAAATAAATAAGGACGGGATCGCTGACGTAACAAATCAATAATCTCTTTTTTACCCGAAGTGAATCCACCAGAAGCACCACCAAGGGCTTTACCAAGTGTTCCGGTAATGATATCTACACGATCTATTACGTTGAAAAGTTCATGTGTACCACGGCCGGTAGCACCGATGAAACCTGTACAATGGGATTCATCGATCATCACCAAAGCCTGATATTTGTCCGCTAGATCACAGATCTTATCCAATGGCGCGACTGATCCGTCCATGGAGAACGCACCATCGGTAACAATAATTTTGTGTCTTGCGCCGGATGCTGCCTGTAGTTGTGCTTCCAAATCTGCCATATCCGCATTTTTATAGCGGAAACGTTGAGCTTTGCACAAACGCACACCATCAATGATCGAAGCGTGGTTCAATTCATCGGAAATAATTGCGTCCTCCGCACCAAACAAAGGTTCGAAAACACCACCATTCGCGTCGAATGCCGCTGCATATAAAATCGTATCTTCTGTTCCTAAGAACTGGGAAATTTTTGCTTCTAATTCTTTATGTACATCTTGTGTACCACAGATAAAACGTACAGAAGACATGCCATAACCATGTGTATCAATGGCCTGTTTAGCTGCTTCGATAACCTTCGGGTGAGAAGATAATCCCAAATAGTTGTTTGCACAAAAATTGATGACTTCCTGTCCTGTGCTCACTTTAATATCTGCTCCTTGAGGGGTAACGATCACCCGCTCTTGCTTATACAATCCCGCTTCTTTGATTGCTTCCAATTCCTTTTGTAAAACTGGTTGTAATGTATTGTACATAATTCGAATTTATTTTTTTATACAATATTACAGTTTTTTCACTGGAATAAATTGAATTCCCTGCCGAGATAGAGGTCATTCACGGAGAATTCACCTCAAATCAATGTTTTGATAACATTAAACCGTTTGCACAAATTTATGTTCCGCAGTGATTTCTTTCCTTTTGCAACGAATAATGGTACCATCATGAAGGAGATAACAGGCAAACTACGTTGAAGCGCTGGATTTTGGTTTATTCGTAGCGCAGGGCATCCACAGGATCTAATTTTGAAGCTTTTGATGCCGGATAATAACCGGATAGCATCCCCACGAGACCACATACTGCAAATCCGAGAATAATAGCTGCCCAAGGGATAATAAAGGATGTCCCCAGCTGAAGGGCCAACAAATTACCGATCAGGATGCCGATAAATATACCCGCGACACCGCCCATCATACAGATGACAATGGCTTCCATCAAAAATTGCTTGCGTATCACACTTGGGGTAGCACCTATTGCCTTCCGAATACCGATCTCCCTTGTCCGTTCGGTAACCGACACCAGCATGATATTCATCAGTCCGATAGATGCACCAACAAGGGTAATAAAGGCAATCACGACTGCCCCTAAGGTCACCATTGCCATATTCTGCATCAGCATCTGTGCTACTGCATCGGATTTGGTAATTTCAAAATCATTGGACTGTCTTGCAGATAGTCCGCGAATATTCCGAAACACAATAGAAGCTTCGCCGATCGCTGCTTCCAAACGCATGGGATCATTGGATGATACCGTGATCACATAGGATGGCTCTACGACCTGCATGACGGATCTTGCTTTCACCAGGGGAATAAAACAGGCTCTGTCACCGCCCATACCGGCAGAGGAACCTTTGCTTTTTAGCACTCCGATGACCTGGTATCGGATATTATTGACCGTGATAAACTGTCCGATCGGATCAATGATTTCACCAAAAAGCATTTTACTGACTTCACTACCAATGATAATCACCGCTCCACCGGTCTCTACATCCCGGACAGAGAAATTACGCCCTTCATTGACTACATATCCTGAGGTTTGAAGATAATTTTCATCGGTACCGATAAGGCCGATATTAGGATTTGTCTTTTTTGACTGGAATTTTGCGGTCGAATTCCAGGTTACGTTGGCACTGATGGATGTCGTCGCGTTAAAATGAAAATTCTGTTTGAACCTTGCCGCCTGGGCATAGGTAATATTGGCAAATACCTTAGAACGTGTACCTCCCGTACCGATCTGCACATTGATGCCCCTATTCCGTATATTGAATGAATTGGATCCCATGGAAGAAAAGGAATCCGTTAGGGAGTTTTTCATAGCATCAATAGATGTCAATACACCGATCAGCGCCATCATCCCTATCGCAATAATTAATGCCGTTAAAAATGTCCGCAACTTGTTGCCTACAATAGATTGCAGTGCAAGTTTTACGTTTTCAACATAAGACATTTTTACGGACATACGGCGATTTTTATAATTTGCAGATGAAAATACTGTTATTCCTTCACAAAACCAAAAGGCAATTTATTTCATTAGAATAAATTGCCTTTTTATAACAAACCATCGCCAACAAGAAGGTTTGCATTGACTTGCTATAGTTCTTTTGTACGATTATCTTGTACTATTATCCTGCAATCAGTTGATCCTTTTCCAGGTCTCTGTTCTTCCGAGCAGGCTAACACCCACATAGCCACGTATGTCGAGTTTGTCGCCTTTTAAAGTCATTTTACAACTATAGGTTTTTCCTGTTTTTGGATCATAGATCTTTCCATCTTCATAGGTGTTTCCGTCCTTTGCGAAATTGGTTAGGATCTCCAGGCCCTGAACAGCCCTACTCTGAAGCGCCTTGTCCGGATTTTTAATGTCTTTCTTAGGTTGTCCGGTTTCATTATTTGGAAATTTAAGCCAATAAAGCTTACCAAAAAATTTATCTCCCTTTTTATAAATCTCCACACGGCCCTCACCGCTTGGGTTTTCCCACTTTCCGATAATCGGATCTGTTTGCGCAAACAATGTTACTGTAACAAGCAACATGATGAATGACATCATAATTTTCTTCATTGGTCTATATTTTTATGAATTTATTTTAACATTTTTTTGCCTATTTCTCAAACCGCCTATCTCCAAAAGATTCTAGCGAAGAAAATAAAATTGTCTAACCAATCCAATGGAGTCCAGCGAATTAAAGCTTGTGGACTTATAAGTTAAATATACAAAATATTTACTATGCTTGCATATATTTATTTCCCATATCCCCTACTGATTTAAATAGATAAAGAGCTGTTTTCCGTTTGCTCCCATATCGGCTGATAAAAGAGAGGCTCGATTTTCTATGTATAAAGCCAGCTGAGGTAAGGTTCGGAGATTCTTTGGAACTGCTTCGCCTTTTGTTCGCCCCTGATTCGGAAATGTTATCCCTTTTTTCCACTGTTTGTCTACAGTGTACCCACTGATCGGTGGACAAACTGTAGACAAACAGTAGACAATCTGTGAGGAAATTCCGAACAAGATCCGAAGCAGTCCCGAACTAGGTATGAGAAAAAGGCGAAGGAAGCGACCGAAATTTTGGCATTGCGTTTGCACGATAGTTATTATATTATTACTTTATTCACTGTTTATAAATTAGCACATATTATGAAATTTATTATTAGTCTTCTACTTACTGGTGTGGTCGTCGCAGTTGCATGTTGGATTGTTCCAGGTGCACATGTCGCAGGATTCGGCTGGGCTATTGTCGCGGGGTTGGTAATCGGATTTGTCAATGCAACCGTAGGTTCAATTTTGAGATTGTTCACTTTCCCATTAAACTGGCTTACGCTTGGGTTGGTTTCCTTTATTATTACTGTTTTAATGGTATTACTGTCAGACTCGCTCCTTGGATCCAAATTCGATGTGGATGGATTCTGGACAGCAGCGTTGTTTGCCATCGTCGTTGCCGTATTGGAAATGATCATCGGAAGCACTTCAAAAGACTAAAATCATATTAATTATATAATATAAAAGGCTGTTTTCCGATTGGCGAAAGCAGCCTTTTTCTATATCAGCGGGCATGATGCTCTCTGGACAAAAGGCCTATTTTCTAACGTTCTCTATGCGCTATTTTAATTTCCCGACCTTCGCTTTTTAAGCTTAAAATAGCTAAATTTAAATTATTTAACAGATCCTCCGACATTATGTGCGAACACAATCACGAGCATAGCCATACAGAAAAAGACACTCCCTGGTGGGTATCTCAACGTAAACTCCTTATTGCGCTCATTATATTGATCACCCTGCTGGTCCTCAAATATGCCTTTAACATTACCCTTCCCTTTTATGCTGCATTACTTTTAAATGGTGCGGCATACCTATTAGCAGGTATACCCGTTCTCCAGATGGCATTGCGGAAAGCAAAACGTGGCGATTTCTTCAATGAATTTTTTCTGATGAGCGTTGCTACCTTAGGTGCGTTTGCAATCGGGGAATTTGAAGAGGGCGTTGCCGTCATGGTCTTTTACCAGATCGGTGAATGGTTTCAGGATACAGCTGTAGATAACGCCAAAAAATCCATAAAATCGCTTTTGGACATCCGTCCGGATAAGGTCACGGTCCTGCGTGCTGGAAAACAAATGGATGTAGATCCCAAAACTGTCAACATCGGTGAGGTCATTGTTGTTAAAGCGGGCGAAAAAGTTGCGCTTGACGGAAAGCTGCTGAATGAACGGGCGGCATTCAATACCGCAGCGCTCACCGGGGAAAGTAAGCCCGACTCGAAATATAAGGGTGAGGCCGTCTTTGCGGGTATGATCAATTTAGAAACGGTTGCTGAAATCAGCGTAAATAGTCTGTTCCAGGACAGCAAACTGAGCAAAATATTGGCGATGGTGCAGGATGCTACGGCACGCAAATCCAAAACACAGCTTTTCATTTCCAAGTTTGCAAAGATCTATGTCCCTATTATCTTCGCGCTTGCAGTTCTTGTCCTTATCGTCCCGATATTTATTGTCAGTGACTATAGCTTCAGAGAATGGTTTTATCGTAGTCTGGTGTTTCTGGTGATCAGCTGCCCCTGTGCTTTGGTGGTTTCCATACCCTTGGGTTATTTTGGTGGGATCGGATTAGCTTCCAGAAATGGGATCCTGTTCAAAGGCGGAAATTTTCTGGATGCCATCACTACTGTCGATACCATTGTCATGGATAAAACGGGTACCCTCACCGAAGGCGTTTTTGAAGTCAAAGAGGTATATGCTGTCAACGGACAGCCGACAGTATTATTGGATTATGCCAAAGCCATCGAGTCCCATTCCACGCACCCTATTGCCAAGGCCATAGCGAGCTACCATCCCGGGGATCGCCTTTTTACTGCCGAAGGAATCGTGGAAGTCGCCGGCCATGGGCTCAAAGCAACGATCAACGATAAGCTTGTCCTTGCCGGAAACAGTAAACTGCTTGACAAGTTTGGCGTCTCCTATCCGGAAGAAATCAAGCGAATTGTCTATTCCATCGTACTGATTGCAATAGACAACCAATATGCAGGCTACATTACGGTTGCAGACCGAAACAAACCGGACGCAAAAGCGGTAATTTCGGCCATGCGGGCACAAGGCCTATATACGGTCATGCTGTCCGGTGATAAGAAAGCGGTCGTAGATGAGGTGGCCGGGGAACTGGGAATAGACAAAGCATATGGCGACCTTCTGCCAGAAGACAAAGTAAGCCATGTCCAAAGATTAATCGACGAAGGGCGAAATATTGCTTTTGCCGGGGATGGCGTCAATGATGCGCCTGTAGTCGCCTTGGCTCAGGTAGGTATAGCAATGGGTGGACTAGGGGCAGATGCAACCATTGAAACAGCAGATGTTGTGATCCAGAATGATGAGCCCCATAAAATTTTGTCTGCCATTAAAATCGGTAAGATCACCCGCAATATTGTCTGGCAGAACGTCATCCTGGCGTTGAGTATCAAAATTATTGTGCTGATACTCGGAGCCGGAGGGGTTGCCACACTCTGGGAAGCTGTGATCGCTGACGTTGGCGTAGCGCTATTGGCAATTTTAAATGCTATCCGGATTCAGAATAAAACGGTATAATACAGGCTAGAATGGGCTGCTTAAAAAGCTAATAAAACCTGTAAAAATACGTTCGGCTGACCTTGTTTGAAGATCAGCCGAATGTACGATAAGGACGTATTAATCGCGCCAGGATTTATAGGCATTGATCAATCCATTGGTGGAAGAATCGTGACTTGTGATCGGATTATCGCCGCTCAGCTCCGGTAGAATCTTATTGGCAAGCTGTTTACCAAGTTCAACCCCCCATTGGTCAAAACTGTAGATATTCCAAATTACCCCCTGTACAAATATCTTATGTTCGTACAACGCGATAAGTCTGCCCAACGTACGTGGTGTCATTTTTTTCAATAAAATGGAGTTTGTTGGCCGATTACCCTCAAATACTTTATAGGCTTTTAATTCTTCGATCTCGGCATTGGATTTCCCTGCTTTTTGGAATTCAGCAACAACCTCTTCCTCGGTTTTACCATTCATCAGGGCCTCTGTCTGTGCGAAGAAATTAGACAATAAAAGTTGATGATGGTTGCCGATCGGGTTAAGGCTATTTGCTGGCGCGATAAAATCACATGGGATCAATTTCGTCCCCTGATGGATCAACTGATAAAAAGCGTGTTGACCGTTAGTTCCGGGTTCGCCCCATATAATCGGCCCGGTCTGGTAGTCGACGCGTTCACCATTGCGGTCAATGTACTTTCCGTTGCTCTCCATATCCCCCTGTTGAAAATAGGCCGCAAAACGATGCAGGTATTGATCGTAAGGAAGGATGGCATGACTTTCGGCCTCAAAAAAATTATTATACCATATACCGAGCAAAGCCAATATTACCGGAATATTTTCCTCAAAGGCGGTGGTTCTGAAATGCTCGTCTGCTTCATAGGCACCTTTTAAGAGCTCCTCGAAATTATCAAATCCGATAGCCAGGCTAATGGAAAGCCCAATGGCAGACCATAGGGAATAACGTCCACCAACCCAATCCCAAAATACAAACATATTTTGCGGATCTATACCGAAAGCCGTTACCGCCTCCGTGTTGGTACTCAATGCAGCAAAATGTTTGGCGACATCTTCTTTCCCGGCCCCCTTGCTCAAAAACCAATCTTTTGCCGTATGCGCATTGGCCATTGTCTCCTGAGTAGTGAATGTTTTGGAGGCAATCAAAAACAAGGTCGTCTCTGGATCTAGTTCTTTTAAGGTCTCGGCAACATGTGTTCCGTCTACATTGGACACAAAATGCACATTCAGCCTGGTTCTATATGCCTTTAAGGCCTCGGTTACCATCACCGGTCCCAAGTCAGAACCGCCGATACCGATATTGACGACATCGGTGATCACTTTTCCGGTATAACCTTTCCATTCACCGGAAAGTATCTTTTCTGTGAAGGCTTTTACCTGTGCTAATACTGTTCTAACCGCAGGCATTACGTCCTTGCCATCTACAAAGACGGGCTGATCGGACTGATTCCGCAACGCCGTATGCAAGACAGGTCTATTTTCAGTCACATTGATCCGCTCGCCGGCGAACATCGCCGCAATCGCTTCGGACAGATGACATTCCTTGGCCAGCTGGATCAACAATGCGATGGTCTCCTCGTTGATACGATTTTTGGAATAATCCAAAAGAATATCCTCAAAGAGAATCGAAAATTTCTCAAATCGCTGTGGATCTGCCGCAAAAAGTTCACGTAGGTCCTGCTGATTGATATCAATATAATGATCTACCAAATATTGGTAGGCTTTGGTCGTTGTAAAATTAATTTTTGGAAACATACTGTTTTTATTGAAATTATTTGTTTTAAATCAGCAGTAAGAGCCCGCAGCATCTTTTTATTACATGCAGTGAAGCTCTTTAAACCAAGGTTTATACTGTTGACGCTATCAAAACTAAAAAAAAAAGGCCAAATATCAGTATGGAGATATTAGATTGGATGTTTGCCACCGAAAGCCTAGGGCTTAGCAGTATCTCCATTTTTTAATTTTCAATTTCTACTTTTTAATTTCTACATTAGCAGGTATGACAAAAGAACAAATTCAAGACTTGAGGGATCGTGTTACATCCCTGAGGAGGCATCTTTGACATTGATGTCCGTAAAAATGAAATAGAAAGAGATCAGGCCATTACCCTGGAAGCAAACTTCTGGGACGATTCGAAGGCTGCAGAAAAAATATTGCTGGCCATCAAAAACCAGAAAGTATGGACAGATCATTTTGATGACGTGGCTTCGGCGGTTGAAGACACCTATGTCATGTATGAGTTTTTTCAATCTGGGGATGCAACAGATAAAGAACTGGATGATCAGTATAAGCTTGCGCTGGAAAAGGTCGAAGAACTGGAGTTCAAAAACATGCTTAGCGCGGAGGAGGATCAACTGGATGCCATCCTACAGATCACAGCTGGTGCCGGAGGTACCGAAAGCTGCGACTGGGCAGCTATGCTGATGCGTATGTATATTATGTGGGGAGAGAAAAATGGGTATAAGGTGACTGAACAGGACTCACAGGAAGGTGATGTCGCCGGAATCAAAAGTGTCACCCTTCAATTATCCGGAGCATTTGCTTATGGCTACCTTAAAGGTGAAAATGGGGTACACCGACTGGTCCGCATCTCGCCTTTTGACTCCAACGCAAAACGACACACCTCGTTTGCATCGGTCTATGTATATCCTTTGATTGATGACAATATAGAAATAGACGTTAAGGATTCGGAAATTGAATGGGATACCTTCCGTTCAGGAGGTGCCGGTGGTCAGAATGTAAATAAAGTGGAGACAGCTGTCCGGCTACACCATAAACCCACTGGCATTATCATCAAAAACCAGGAGACAAGATCCCAATTACAGAATAAGGAAAATGCACTGCGTTTATTGAAATCGCAATTGTATGAGATTGAAATGCGTAAACGACAAGAAGCCACCGCAGCAATCGAAGGAAATAAGAAGAAAATCGAATGGGGTTCCCAAATTCGTAACTATGTCTTGCATCCTTATAAATTAATCAAGGATTTACGGACGAATTATGAAACATCAAATACCCAAGCGGTACTGGATGGAGACTTAAATGATTTCCTGAAAAATTATTTAATGGAATTTGGCGGTTAATTCATCGTAAGAAACTACAAATTTGAAGACGCTCTATTGACGAGCGTCTTTTTTTGTCACATTAATCACTGCCTTCTTTCAGACACAGTCTGTCACTGCCACTGTCAATTACGCTTTAAAAAAAGCATTAAAACGTTAAAAAATCTTAAATGTCGACTGTTTGCATAGGGTAGCAAATTATTGATTAAATAGACAACAAACAAAACACAAACTACTAAAAATCAATAATTTACATCAAATAAAAGCGTATCAATAACGTTACAAATTCTAAGCAGTTTCAATTTTTGGCACAAAATAAAGGCATGTATTTTGCGTTTATGCATTCGTAATATTTTCATTACAAAAGACCCTGCACTTGGGTCAGCAAAGAATTAAAAAAGAAGAATGTATATCTAAAAATAGAACGGTTATGAATTACATGAAAGAAAACTCAATCGTATCAAAGCAGATGACCAAACAATGGAAACCTGCAGTGTACGACGTAAATGACGAGCAGCAGCAATCTGAGACGACAGCAGACAAAGTCGAAGAAAGCAATTTTGGACCAAAAGAATACGGTATTTTTGGAGCGACTTTTTTCGTGCTTTTTGCATCAGTGTTTGGTGTATATATGCTTCAACCAGATTTTGATGCATTACGTTTTCAACGTTTAGACAGTATCGGCGGTACATTTTTAGTTGGTTTAGGGATATTTTTAGCCGCTGTCGCCCTAAGCTTTTTAATCTTTTTGATTGTACTTCACCGTAAATATAAACCAATTGCGTCTGTTTCCGATGAAGAACTGCCGACCTGTACGATTATCGTTCCCGCTTATAATGAAGGGCAATTGGTATACGATACACTCCATAGTTTGGCAAGCAGCGATTATCCGGAGAAAAAACTTCAGATTATCGCTATTGACGACGGAAGCAAGGACAATACTTTTGCCTGGATACAACGTGCCAAGATGGAATTGGGTGATCGTATTGAAATCTATCAACAACCCAAAAACATGGGTAAGCGCCATGCTTTATACCGTGGTTTTAAACTTGGAACAGGTGAGGTATTTATCACTGTAGATAGCGACTCTGTCGTTAATAAAGACACCATCCGTAATATGGCTAGTCCGTTTGTGACCAATAAGGAATGTGGTGCGGTAGCCGGTAATGTGCGTGTACTGAATAATAAAAAGGCGATCATACCGCGTATGTTAAATGTGAGCTTTGTATTCAGTTTTGAATTTGTCCGTTCAGCACAAAGTATGTTGGGTACAGTAATGTGTACTCCCGGAGCGTTGTCAGGATACCGCAGAGAGGCTGTGCTGAACTGTCTCGAAGACTGGATCCACCAAACATTCATGGGACAACCATCGGACATTGGAGAAGATCGTGCGATGACCAATATGATATTGAAACAGGGATACCATGTATTGTTTCAATCAAACGCGTTCGTTTACACCGATACACCTGTACGCTATAAAAACTTATATAAAATGTTTATCCGTTGGGAACGAAGCAACGTACGTGAAAACATTATGATGAGTCAGTTTGCCTTTAAAAATTTCCGTAAAGGACCAAAATGGGGTGCCCGTATCTTGTTGATCATGCAATGGAAGAAAGTATTGCTTTCCTATCCGATGATGTTATTGATGCTTTGGACTGTATTCCACTATCCATTGATGTTTTTGAGTTCAACCTTGGTCGGCATTCTTATCTTTTCGAGTATCCAGGCTTATTTCTTTGCATCCAAAAACTCAAATGCAAAAGAGGCATTCTGGGCATATAGCTACAGTATATTTTATGCCTTTAGTTTATTTTGGATCACTCCTTATGCTATTGCCACTGCTGGACGCAGAGGTTGGTTAACAAGAGGTTAAATTCGACGTAAAGAACGTATCTTTACTTTAAATATAAATATGACAGACTTTCAGATAAAAAAAATTGCCATTATTGGTCAGGGATATGTTGGATTGCCTCTAGCAATAGCTTTCTCTGAATTCTTTCCAGTGATCGGCTTCGATATAAACAAAACACGCATTGAAGAACTTAAAGCAGGCATAGACCGAACACTTGAGGCTGGTGGCGACGAACTATTGCAGGCACGCAACCTATTTACCGCATCTGAACAGCGTAAGGGATATGACGCTAGTACGACCGTTCAAGATATTGCAGATGCCAACGTATATATTGTAACCGTTCCAACGCCTATAGATCGTTATAATTCACCTGACTTATCACCACTCTTGGCAGCTTCTAAAATGATTGGAGAACTTCTAAAGGAAGGTGATCTGGTCATTTATGAATCCACAGTTTACCCGGGCTGTACTGAAGAAGAATGTGTCCCTGTCCTGGAAAAAAATTCGGGGTTGAAATTTAATCAAGATTTCTTTGTCGGATATTCACCTGAGCGTATAAATCCCGGGGATAAGGTGAATTCATTGCAAAAAGTGATGAAAGTAACATCCGGAAGTACCGTAGAAGCGGGACTTGTTGTTGATGAGCTTTATAAAAAGATTATACATGCGGGTACGCATCTAGCTCCGTCAATTAAGGTAGCCGAAGCAGCAAAAGTGATTGAAAATGCGCAACGTGACGTCAATATATCGTTTATGAACGAGCTGGCGTTGATCTTTGACCGTGTTGGTATAGACACACAAGATGTCCTTGATGCTGCCGGAACAAAATATAATTTTCTTCGTTTCAAACCGGGTTTGGTTGGGGGACATTGTATTTCTGTAGATCCCTATTATTTAGCGCAAAAAGCGACACAATTGGGCTACCATCCACATGTTATCTTATCTGGTCGGGAAGTTAATGATCAAGTAGCTTCATTTATTGCTTCTAAAGTTGTCAAGCTGATGATACAGAAAAACATCAAATTTGACGGTGCTAAAGCCTTAGTGCTGGGGGTAACTTTTAAAGAAAACTGTCCCGATATACGTAATAGTAAAGTTATTGATATGATCCACGACCTTAAAGAATTTGGTCTTGAGGTCGATATCTATGACCCTTGGGTAAATCCTGACGAATTAAGAAAACATTTTGGCCTCGAATTACTAAAAACTCTTCCGCAGTCAGGAAATTACGACAGTATTATTCTTGCTGTAGGACATCGGGAATTTTTGCATCTGGATCTAAAAAATTTAAAAAAGGAACCCTCTGTCGTATTCGATATTAAGGGAATACTGGATCGAAAATTGGTAGACGCCAGATTATAGGTCTCTCTTTTTGAGACTATTTTGTGACAACATTCTTTTAAACCGTTGGTTTTCTCACCTAAATATGAAGAAAACCGACGGTTTTTTCCATATTTATTGGTAATGCTATCTTTTGTTTTTAATATTAACTTAACACCACAATTATAAATTTGACCTCATTAAACTAAGAGATATTTAGCACAAATTGCGGTACCTATGGGACAGTTAGACGATACCGAGCTATTCACTAGCATTCAAACGGATGACCGTTATGCTTTTCTGAATTAGTCAATCGTTATTCAGAGATCTTTTTCCGCTTTATCCAGCGCCGGGTTTGTTGTGATTCTATTCTATCTAAAAAATTGACTCAAATGGCGGGAATTGATCAACAGATTATCCAATAATTATTCAGACAAATAGCGATATTACTAAGCATAAGATATAGCCAGGTATCTCCATGATTATCAATTTTACTCCAGTATTTTAATTTATGTGTAGCGTTTGTAAATAATTATCCGTTACAATAAATAAACCTAAAATAAGGTTAAGACCAAGAGAAGAATATTTATTTGTCTGATCAATATCAGATGATGTAACTACTATAAACAAAATCATGGAAAATAATTTGCGAAAACCAGATCAATTCAATGAACACAGCTACGGGCTCCATGCCAATTGGTACAATACCCTCTATCCTGAAAAAGAACAAAAGATTAAGGTAATCAAATCCTTAAATAGCTACAATGGAAGCATCAATCATTGGTTACAGAACCTTTTTTTCAATTGTCTGCATCCTTTTACCAAAGATAAAAATGCGAAATGGCTTGCCCTTGGCGATGCCTATGGACATGACGCGCGCTATCTGCTTGACCAGAATATTCAGGATGTCACTGCAAGTGATCTGGATGACAGTTTCCTGAAAGTTTCCCATGAAGAAGAATTTATCAAAGATTTCTCCGCCCAAAATGCAGAATCATTAACGTTGGAAGGTGGGAGTGTGGATTATATACTCTGTAAAGAAAGCTACCATCATTTTCCACGCCCTTATGCCGCGCTCTACGAAATGATCCGAGTAGCTAGAAAAGCCATGATAATTATTGAACCACAGGATCCGATATCAAAAATGCCTTCCTTATTTTCTTATTGTATTTGGCCAATCTACTGGGGAGAATCAACGACAGGACGATCAATAAGATCTGGAAAAACAGGTTCTCCTATGAAAAGGTGGGAAACTTTGTCTACAAAGTTTCAGAACGGGAATTTGAAAAATTTGCTGCTGGCCTTAACCTTCCCATGATTGCAATAAAAAAACTCAACCCCAACTTTTGGTTTCCGGGCAGTGAACATATCAAAGCTGATAGAAAGGAGAAGGCTTTCAGGCGTATTCTTTTCAGAAAGAAAATACGTGATTTTTTTTCCAATTGGGGGTTATTGCCAAGCCAGACACTTTCCATTGCCGTCTTTAAGAATATACCCAATGATTCCTTGAAGAAATCCCTTATCGAGGAAGGATACAGATTGGTCGAGATCCCGAAAAATCCGCATATTAAAAAAACCTTGTACTAATCACATAGAGAAAACAGGCATGAAAAATTATTCTATTACTTTTATTGTCCCTGATCTTTGTTTCCGCGAATTCATGTAAAAGGAGAAGAATATTTGCGGGCAATTGGACATGTCGGTTCTACCAAAATTAATTATCTGGACGCAGACAGAAAGGATCTCCTTTTTCGGACTATTCAAATTTGAGTTATTTTTCGTAGTTTAAGTGAAGTAGAACAAATGTAACAGTATCGTTCTCGACAAGATTAGACCGATTTTAATTGCATAAAAAAAGCGACTCTTTTGAAGTCGCTTTGTGTAGCCCGTAGGGGAATCGAACCCCTGTTTCAAGAATGAAAATCTTGCGTCCTAACCCCTAGACGAACGGGCCGTTTTCTGTTTCGGTGTGCAAATATAGAAAGTTTTCTAAATCTGTCAAAATTTTATCGAAAATTTTATTCATTTTTTTTTAAATAGATCGCAAAACCCTCTAAAATAGCTATATTTAGACTCATTGAAAAAGTAACCAACATGACTAATTTTAAAAAAATTAAAAACCCTCTACTTTATGCTGGCCTTGGAGTAGCACTTTTTAGCCAAGCAGCATATGCTCAAAAACCGAGCGCAATTGCAGATCAGTTGCAATTCACCTGGCAAGTCAAGGATGGTCAGAATATCCGTAAAAACCCTGTCTCAACAATCATTCTGGAAAATAAGGGCAAAAGCGCTATACAGCTTAACGATTGGAGCCTATGGTTTAATTTTATCCGATCTATTGATCCCGATAAAGTAGATAATAGATTTGCCATTGACCACAGGAATGGCGACCTATTTCAGGTGAGCTTTAAGAAAAACAATTTTTTATTAAAACCACAGGACACCATTCATATTGATTTCACCACAACTGGACTCGTCAATTATACCGATGGGCCAATCGGTTTATATGTAAAAAATAGCAAGACCGGACTCACAACAGATATTCGGAACTATACAGCAGTAAAAACAGCTCCTCAATCCGAGGCCGAAAAAAATAATTACTGGTCTTATAAATATGACCAAAACCAACTTACGAAAGGGGTCGAAGCGCAAAGCATTATCCCTTTGCCAAGCAATATTAGCATCAACAATAACACAAAATTCAATGTAACGAGCGGTACCAAGGTATTTATCGCCAGCGAATTTTCTTCAGAAGCGAGTTTTCTGGCAGATTTTCTGAACAAGTACACTGGAATCAAGCTATCTCCTTCCCCGGAAAAAGAGGGTGGAATCGTTATCGTCAAAGCAAATGATCTAAAACCTGAATCTTATCGGTTAAACATTGATGCAAAGGGTATACACATCGAGGCATCGGATAAAGCGGGTGCATTTTATGCCATACAGTCGTTAAAATCACTGATCAATCATCAACAATGGAGTCAAACAACAAAATCAATTGCCTTACCATACGCAAAAATAGAAGATAGCCCACGTTATGGCTACCGTGGTTTTATGCTTGATGCAGCCCGTAATTTTCATAGCAAGACAGAGGTCTTGCGCATTTTGGATCTGATGGCTGCCTACAAATTAAATAAGTTCCATTTCCACTTTATTGACGATGAAGGCTGGCGATTAGAAATTCCATCCCTACCCGAGCTGACTGCAGTAGGTGCCAATCGTACTGCTGATTTTGAAGGTGGCAAAGGAATTCAACCAGCTTACGGTTCTGGGGCAACTGCAAAAGCGCATCAATTTTACACCGTAGCTGATTATATCGAAATCTTGCAATACGCACAGGCAAGACATATTGACGTAATTCCTGAAGTCGAAACACCGGGGCATGCCCGTGCGGCAATCAAAGCCATGCGTGCGCGTTATGCTCACTTCACGGAGTCGGGCGATAAGCAAAAAGCTGAGGAATTCCTGTTGGATGATGCGGATGACAAATCGGTCTATAACTCTGCACAGAATTGGAACGACAATGTGATGAACCCTGCCCTGCCCTCCACGTATCATTTCCTGAGCAAAGTAATCGATGAAATCAAAGCTATCCATGAAAAAGCCGGGGTACCGTTGAAAATTATCGATTTGGGGGGTGATGAAACACCGAGCGGTGTCTGGGAAAAATCACCAAAAATCCTTGCTTTCATGAAGGATAATAACATCAGCAATGTTCTGGATGTATGGCCGATATATATCGCCAAAATCAACAATCTCGTTCAAGATAAGGGTTTGACGATGTCTGGATGGGAAGAGATGGGCATGCGTAATAAAGGGAAAGGAATGGAAGTTAACGCTGAATTGGGTAAATCCGGCATCCATCTCAATGTATGGAATAACCTTCCAGGACAAGGACAGGAAGATCTGGCCTATAGATTAGCCAATGCGGGTTATAAAGTTGTGTATACAAGCGCAGCAAACAACTACCTGGATATGTCATGGGACCGTGATTTTGCGGATCCGGGCCATAGCTGGGTGGGCACTGTAAACTTGAACAGAACCTATTCTTTCTCACCGGAAAACTTCTTTGTCAATCTTCGTAAAGATGACACTGGAAAAGATCTCGTAAAAGAAGCTTATACCAACAAAGAGCAGCTTACTGCTGAGGGAAAGAAAAATCTGCTCGGCATTAAGGGTGCACTCTGGGCCGAAAAAGTATCGACAGATCAACGCCTTGAAGAGATGATATTCCCTCGATTAATTGCTATTGCCGATCGTGCCTGGGCACAGGAACAAGTCTGGGAAAAAGGCAATTCTTATGATGAAGCAACCTACCGTAAGTCGTATACAGCCTTTATTAAGAAACTAGGCGAGGATGAATTGAAGAAAATGGATATTATTAATGGGGGTTATACCTACCGACTTCCGAAACTTGGAATTAAAAAAGAGGGCAACCAGCTCTATATCAATACAGATTATCCAGGATTCAAAGTCTATTATACAGACAATGGAAGCACACCGACATTGAAGTCAAAACAAGTAAATGGCGCAATCCCTTTTCAAGCGGGCAAGAAATATCTATTTAAAGTAGTTGACGCCAAAGGTAGATCCGGAGACGTTATTGCTTATTAAAAACGAAACTGGATTATTACAACAAAAACAGTAATAGCCAACATAAAGAAAGCCATCGGTGAAGTGGGGAATTAATACTTCCGAGGGCCATTTGATACAAAAAAGGGGATGATTTCGAATAGAAATCATCCCCTTTTTTGTATTAACAATTAAATGCTATCTGCTTAAAACTTATAGCTTAATGATACGGCAGCATTTCTCGGGTCAATCTGATTAATAAAACCACCTCGGAAATACGAGTTCAAGCCAATCTCGTTGGTGATATTGTTAACAAAAACTTTCGCATCAAACCTCTGCCATTTATAACCCACCTGTGCATTTAACGTTGTATAAGCAGGCATATTGAATGGTTCGGTTCCATAGTATTCACCATGACCATTGGGCGTCAAGCTATATTCGTTCACTGGACGATCGCCTACATAATAAACTCCGGCACTCAAACTCAGATTTCTTAAGGCCCCTTGATTGAACACATATTGCACCCAGGCATTAGCTGTATGTTTTGGCGCATTCATGGGAGCAGAGCCATTTACGTAAGAAGGAGAATCTTCATATCTTGCATTGAGGTATGCATAACCCAGCATCACCGTTAGATTTTCCAATATACGACCATTTAATTCCGCTTCGATACCATCTCTTAAGAGCGAGCCCGCCTTGAAATAAAATGTTTCTGGAATAGAACTCCCTGGTTTATAGGCTTGATTAGTCAAATTAGAGGTATAAATATGGAAGTAAGTCAAATTGAACCGTAAACGATTTTCTAACCAATCTGACTTGATTCCACCTTCAAATTGCTCTGTTCGGGATGGGCCTGCAGTCGTACCGTCTTCTAAACGATTTGCAGCACTTCGGAGATTGGTCGAATTCGTATAGGATCCGAAAATGTTAAAGTTTTCAAACGGAGTAACAATAAATCCAGCCATTGGATTCCATGCGGATTCTTTTTTATTCCCGGTGGAAACAAAATCTTTCGTAATAATCTCCGAATATCTCAGACCTAAAACAGCTTTAATATATTTATTGAATTCAATAACATCCTGAGCCATAAAACCTATGCTCGAATAATATGAGCGCACACCTTCACCAGCGGTAAATTTTACCGTTTTTCCTTTTTGCTTAACCCCGTTCTTGTCAATATACTCAACCGCCGACAAATCATTGGTCCAATCTCCCAATACATCTATCTGATCAATGCCAACACCTTTTCTCTCATTAATATCGTATGAATCGATACCTTTCCCTGAAACAGTCGCTGTATAATTTGTAGTGGTAGCGTCGGCAATCCTATAGTCTACACCTGCTTGGACTAAATGTTTCACTCCGCCTGTGTAAAGATCCTTTCCAATCAAATCAAATTGAAAAGTCTTATTTTTATCATCCCGTGTATTTCTGCCAACATACCTATTAAATGTGTTAAACTTGAACTCGTTATCCTTTATTAAACCGACAGATGAAGATTGATTATCAACCTGATAAGATGATGTCGCAAATGATGCCCGTACACTCCAACGGTCAGTCAATTCATGATTGATCTGCCCCATAAAGCTCTTCATTTCGGTGTTATTATTATCCGAATTAAATCCAAGGAAACGATTATTGGGAATGACATAAAGTGCATTAACCGATTGTGAAGTATCTCTATTTACAGCCGAATTTACAGGAGTGCGGTTATCGTTGAAATAGTCTCCTTCCAATGTAATCGTTGTTTTCTCAGTAGGCTTCCAAGCCAGCGATGGGTTCAGATAGACACGGTTGGCTGAAAGTCCTTTTCTAAAACTATCACTTCTTTCATAGGCACCGTCCATACGAAAAGCGACAGTCTCTTTTTTATCTAATACAGTCTGGAAATCGAATGTCGGCCGAAACTGCCCCCAGCTTCCCACACGTACCCCAACCTCGCCAGAGTTTGTAAAATTAGGCGTTTTTGTCACGACGTTAATCACCCCACCAGCATTCCCAAGGTCAGTAATAACGCCTTGCGTCACCGCTGCCGATCCTTTGATCATCTGAATAGACTCTACCCCTTGCATGTCCACAACGCCAGAAGCTGTCTGAAACTGCGAGTCCATACGTACCCCATTTTTCAAAACTGGCACACCTCTGAAACCCCGTGTAGATAGTGATTCTTTGACACCACCGTAAGAACCAAATAGTGTGACGCCCGGAATATTTCTAACAGCATCAGTCAATGTTAATATACCCTGATCTTGAATGACCTTATTGGATATCACCGATATACTCTGAATCTGATCGGAAGGCTTTAATGGCATGCGCGTTATCATTTCAAGCCCCTTTGGTTTCTTATTCCGCTCACCAAATACTTCCACTTCATCGATCGCTTGCTCATTGCTCACCAACACAACCGGTTTTATGACCACCTCACGGCTGGCAGTGTTAAATACATAATCAACTGATGTCGTCTGATATCCTAAATAGGTAAAACGGATAACCGCATTCTGATCGACACCCTGAAGTCTAAAATGGCCTTTGTGGTCTGTCCGTACGGTTTTATCACCGATTGAAACTGTTACTGAGCTTAATGGATTGTTGTTGGCATCAACAACCTTTCCTTTTACGATCCCTGAAGTTTGACCATATACAGCGCTTCCGATTAAAAATGTAGAGGCAAGAGCAAGTAAGTGTTTGTCCATGTTAATAATTTTGGGTAATTATTTTTAATTAATCTAAATAGTATGGCAAAGGTATAAAAATTTCTCTTGCTAGCGTAATTAAAAACAAAAAAGCCCTGAACCAACTATGATTCAGAGCTTTACTATATTAACTTGGATTATTTTAGTCAAATTTCCAGCGTACAAAAGCTTCTATTGCTTCATAGTTGGCAAGACCTAATCGGTCATACAATGCAGCAGTATCGCTTGTACGGTCTTCAGCACGTACCCAGAATTCACGTGGATCATCGCCCGGGAATACGGGTAGGTCTTTTTGGGATTGGTGTTTGAAGATCGCTAAACGCTTGCGGTATACCTCTTGTGGAGATAAGGGAACAGCCATTTCGATCTCATGGATCGGATATTCATGCCATGCACCTCTGTACAACCACAACCAACAGTCTTTTGTCCACTCGTCAGTTTTGCTCAATCTGCTCAAGGCCTCGAACAAAATATCGAAACACACTTTATGTGTACCATGTGGGTCAGCAAAATCTCCTGCTGCGAATACTTGGTGCGGCTTTACCTGACGCAACAATTCCATTGTTTGTTGAATATCATCTTCAAACGATACATCCTTTGCAAATTTTTGCCTGTCATAGAATGGAAGATCTTGGAAATGGATATTTTCATCCGGCAATCCGACCAAACGAGCTCCCGCAATGGCTTCTCCTTTACGGATCAATGCCTTTATTTTTCGAACGAGTTCGGTATCGATCTGATTTGGTTTTTTCGTCGCAAAGATGGCTCTTTCTTCATCATAAATCTGACTGATTTGAGCTGCTTCTGTATTTGCACCAATTTGATTTGCTAAATCTTCTGCAAACTCTAAGTAACGAACCACATCATCATCCCATACCGCGGTATTACCACAAGTTTGGTATGCAACATGCACATTGTGCCCTTGATCGGCTAATCGGATAAATGTTCCACCCATAGAGATGACATCATCATCGGGATGTGGGGAAAATACAATCACATTTTTCTTAGCCGGATTGGCACGCTCCGGACGTTGTGAATCGTCTACGTTAGGTTTACCACCTGGCCATCCTGTAATCGTATGTTGAAGTTCATTAAAAATACGAATATTGATGTTATAGGCAGGGCCGGTTTCTGTCACCAGCTTTGCCATACCATGAGCACTATAGTCTTCGTCTGTAAGTTTCAAAATTGGCTTATTGATTTCCAATGCCAACCAAACAACTGCCTTTTTAATCAAAGACGGAGTCCAGGTAACATCTTCGGCCAACCATGGAAGGTCAAAACGTGTCAACAACGATGCCGCTGCCTCATCCAAAATGAATTCGACATTATCCGATAACTGGAGATAAGTTGCAGGAATCTCAGACGAAATCTCACCCTCAACAGCTTTTTTAATGATCTCCGCTTTCGTTTCAGTCCAAGCCATCAAGATAATCTCGCGCGCTTTGAAAATTGTACCTACGCCCATCGTGATGGCTTTTCTTGGCACATTTTCTTTACCACCAAAAGCACGGGATGCATCCCTACGTGTCAGGTCGTCTAAGGTTACAATACGGGTACCAGAGTTTGGAGCAGACCCCGGTTCATTAAAACCGATATGGCCTGTACGACCAATACCCAATAATTGAATATCTAAACCGCCAGCAGCTGTAATCTTTTGTTCGTATGCTTCACAAAATGCATTGACTTGATCCGGTGCTAGGGTACCATCAGGAATATTTACATTTGCCTTATCAATGTCTACATGATCGAACAAGTTTTTGTTCATAAAAGTCACATAGCTCTGATCGGCGTCAGGTTGCATAGGAAAATATTCATCAAGATTGAAGGTAATCACGTTCTTAAAGCTTAAACCTTCTTCTTTGTGCAAGCGAATCAATTCTTGATAAACTTTCACCGGTGTGGCACCAGTAGCAAGACCTAGAACAGCTTTTTCACCTTTCTCCTGCTTTGCACGAATAATTTCAGCAATACGATTTGCAACGTTTTTCGAAGCTGAATTTTGATCTGGATAGACGCTTACGGGGACTTTTTCGAAGCGTGTTTCTTCCAATAAATTTAATCTAGCCATTTTATGGATATATTGATAAACGTGAATTACAAATTTATGAAATTAGTGAGTTAAGTTGAAGTAAAATTTTAATAAAGTAGCTTATTCTTAACAATATTTTAAATAAAACCTTTTAGCCCTTATCTTAGCATCGAAAACCGGCTATATTTCGTTTAAAATCGCTACTGCTTTTAACAAAGTAACATCCTGTTTAGCAAAACAAACACGTAAAACCTGCTGATCTGTAGCTTGTTTATAAAACGCTGATAGTGGAATGGTCGCTATTTTGTGATGCTTGGTCAAATAGCACGCAAAATCAAACTCTTTCTCCTGGCTAATGGCACTATAATCGAGATTAAGAAAATAGGTCCCTTCGCAAGGTAGAATCTTGAAGCGAGATTGCGCCAATCCATTTTTGAGCAGGTCTCGCTTTTTCTCAAAAAAACTGGCAAGACTTTCAACATATGCAACATCTTTCAGGTATTCTGCTATTGCAACTTGCACCGGGGTATTGACGCTAAACACATTAAACTGATGGATTTTTCGAAATTCATTTGTCAATATCGTCGGCGCCACACAGTAGCCAATCTTCCATCCCGTGGTATGCAACAGTTTTCCGAAAGAAGCAACAACAAAACTCCGTTCACGCAAGCTCGGTATACTTAAAACAGATTGTGGTGAAATTCCATCAAAAACCAGGTGTTCATAAACTTCATCGCTTAGCAATAGGGTGTTTGTTCCCGCTAATAGTTTCCCAAGTTTATTCAGTTCCTCTTTTCCGAGTACTTTTCCAGTAGGATTATTCGGATTATTGATAATCACCAGTCGTGTTTTTTCGTTGATCAGCGTAGCCACATAATCCCAGTCAATTTGAAAATCCGGCGCCAATAATCGAACTGGAATAACTTTACCACCAAACAATTCAATAGTGGGCGCATAACTATCGTATGCCGGTTCGAATATAATCACTTCATCTCCAGCCCCAACAACTGTTGCTATAGCCGTAAAGATAGCCTGGGTCCCACCAGCTGTTATCGTGAGTTCTTCCGAAGGATCTATATCTACCGCATATACAACCTTGTATTTATTTACGATCGTCTCTCGCAGACTTTGTACGCCGATCATTGGTGCGTATTGGTTATACCCTTTTTCCATTGCAGCAGAGACCAATTGAATAAGCTTGGGATCTGTCTCAAAGTCAGGAAAACCCTGGGACAGGTTCAGCGCCTGCTCCTTATTGGCAAGCATGGTCATCTTGGTAAAAATTGATGTACCGACATGTGGAAGTTTAGCTATTAGGTCGAAATTCATTTTTTGACATTTTATTAATCTACCAAATTAGTGGATTTTCTTATATTTGTAAATATATACAAGAATAGCAACATGATAAAATACATCACACTACTTTTTTTGGCTCTTCCGTTCTTTGGTATTGCACAGAAAAAAGAATTGACCAAACAGGAATATATCGCGCGTGTAAAAGCCGCACCCGATTCCGTCTCAACCTTAATTGATTTGCGTCGTGTAGGTGGCTATGATCCTGTCTATACAGAGCTACAGGCGCTTTATAACACGTTGAGTGGAAATGTCAAGAACTCCAATGAAGGAAAAGAGTTTCAGGAATATCTAAATACGCTGGAGACTGTTCAGATCGGCAAAGTCGCACCTGCTTTTACGCAAAATGATACGACAGGCAATCCTGTACAGCTATCCGATTTCAAAGGAAAATATGTATTACTTGATTTTTGGGCTTCTTGGTGCCCGGACTGTCGCGTTGAAAGTCCTGATCTCGTAAAAACTTACCAGCAGTTCAAAGGAGACAACTTTGAAATCCTGGGTATATCCTTTGACAAAGACCGCAACTCTTGGATCAAGGCCATTCATACTGACAAATTGCACTGGAGACATGTTTCTGACTTAAAACGCTGGCAAAATGATGTCGGCACATTATACGCAGTAAAGTCTATCCCTCAGAATGTACTGATTGACCCGAATGGAAAAATCATTGCGAAGAATTTGCACGGCGATGCTTTACGTGCAAAGCTAAAAGAAGTACTAAAATAAATTCAACGGCCTGCTTTATCTATTATCGTTCGAAAATCAGCATCGAAACAAGTTATTTCTGACGGCTTAAAATTCGACAGACATGATGGCCCTCCCTCAAGATAAATATTAGCTATACGGAGATTACGGCGCTATAAAAAAAATAGGTACCCGAAAATCGGGCACCTATTTTTTTTGCATTTATTTAGTTCTTTATCTAGCCAAATAAAGCGCTAAAAATATCCTCCAATTTAGCTACGGGCCTAATGGCAATATTATATTTTTTGGCATCCAGTCCTTTGGTATTAAACTTGGAAATAAAGATTCCATCAAAACCCAACTTCTCGGCTTCCTGTATACGTTGTTCAATCCGGTTGACGGCTCTGATTTCTCCCGATAAGCCCACCTCGCCGGCAAAGGTCAGGTTGCTCCGGATCGGAATATCTTGCTGAGATGAGATAATCGCAACGACAACGGCCAGATCAATAGCGGGATCTTCGACCCGCAATCCTCCGGCGATGTTCAAAAATACATCCTGTGCACTTAGGCGAAAACCAAACCGTTTCTCCAATACCGCTAACAGCATATTCAATCGTTTGGTATCGTAACCAGTAGATGAGCGCTGGGCTGTACCAAATGCGGAATTGCTCACCAAAGCCTGCACCTCGATCATCATGGGCCGCATCCCTTCAAGCATGGCAGCAATGGAAACCCCGCTCACGGGTTCATCACGTTGCGAAATCATAATTTCGGATGGGTTTGATACTTCCCGCAATCCGGACCCCTGCATTTCATATATACCCAATTCCGAAGCGGAGCCAAACCTATTTTTGACTGCGCGTAAAATACGGTACACATGATGACGGTCGCCCTCAAATTGCAGTACGGTATCGACCATATGTTCCAATACTTTTGGCCCAGCAATCGAACCATCCTTAGTAATGTGGCCTACAATAAACACAGGTGTACTGGTTTCTTTGGCAAACCGGAGTAGTTCGGCTGTACATTCCCGCACTTGGGAAACTGAACCCGGAGCCGATTCAATCTGCGATGAATGTAGCGTTTGAATGGAATCAATGACAATAACATTGGGCTGTACGGTCTCAATCTGCTTGAAAATATTTTGTGTAGATGTTTCCGTTAGAATATAGCAATTGGCTTTGGAGGATTGCGACAATCGCTCAGCCCGCATCTTGATCTGCTGCTCACTCTCCTCTCCGGAAATATAGAGTGTTTTAACCTGTGGAATGGATAAAGCCAGCTGGAGCATCAATGTGGATTTTCCAATTCCCGGCTCACCACCTATCAACACCAGGGAGCCCGGGACTATACCGCCGCCCAATACACGGTTGAACTCCTGATCTGGGGTCAGAATACGCGATTCATCCTGATATACAATCTCATGAATGATTGCCGCTTTATTCGCCCTTTTAGCACTACTGCTTGTTGTCGTGCTTCGCCACTCAGGAACTTTTGAGCTTGACTTTTCGACCACTTCCTCCACGAAACTATTCCATTGTTTGCACGAAGGACACTGTCCCATCCATTTGGGGGCCTCATAACCACAGTTTTGACAGAAATATGCTGATTTTGTTTTTGCCATTCTACGAAATTACAAATTTCTATCCTTTACCTTACCCTTCATTTTCTTTTAAAATCCGCAGAAAATTCTGCCCCATGATTTTAGCGATAGCTGCTTTGTTGTAACCTCTTTCCAAAAGCCCCTTTGTCAATAAAGGAAATTTAGACACATCTTCCAAGCCCTGAGGTGATGATTCGATGCCGTCAAAATCCGACCCTACCGCGACATGATCAATCCCTACTTTCTTAACCAAGTAATCAATATGATCCAATAATTTGGATAATGGTGCATCGACTTTATACTTGGCCTCCTTGGATAACTGATCATACATGCTCCAGGTGCTCTGCGTTGTATCCGCATTCTTCCCAACTTGTTTTTTGTAGATCTTCTTTAACCTTGTTTCGTAGGTCGGGTCTAAGAAACCCGAGTAAAAGTTCACACCGATCACACCGCCATTTTTCTTCAACGCTTCCAATTGCTCATCTTTCAAATTTCGGAAATGTGGACATAAACGATAGGCATTACTATGCGACACCAATATTGGCTTACTGGAAACCGCAAGGACATCATAAAAAGTCTGCTCACCACCATGGGAAAGATCAACCAGCATACCAAGTTCATTCATTTTTCGAATGATTGCTTTTCCGTGATCCGTTAATCCCTTTGCTTTTAAATCCATCTTTTTGGACTCCATTGCAGCACAGCTTGCCCACGGTAGATTATAGTTCCAAGTCAAGGTTAAATATTTCGCACCACGTTCATGGAGCTTGACCAGATTGTCAATACTCCCCTCGATCATATTACCGCCCTCCACACCGATAACGGCAGCAATTTTTCCAGTTTTTAGGATTGCATCAATGTCCTCTGTGGATTTGGCCAAGGCAATATCCTCCGCATTAGAAGCAATCATTTTTTCCAGCGCATCTATCTGGGCATTGGCATGTTCAAATGCTCCGGTCTTCCATTTCGCATCATCGGACCAAACAGCAAATACTTGCACATCTACTCCACCTTCCTTTAGCCGTGGTATATCCGTGGCACCGGAATTCAAACGTTGACCAATATCTTTTCCCTGAAAAATAGACTCATAGATCACATCATTATGCCCATCAACAATAACCATGTCTGTATGAATTTGCTTATAATCCTGACTAAAGGCCGGGCGGGTCAAGGATAGCATGCACAGTACCATGAGCAATGGATTTTTTATCATTTTTTCATTTCATTAATTGTTTCGTAAATGGCATCCTGAATCCGGCTACGGATATTAAGATCCAACAATTTGGTGCTGACTTGTGGATGTACCCGATTGGATAGGAAGATATAAACCAATTGGTTTTGCGGATCTACCCAGATACATGTACCCGTGTATCCCGTATGTCCAAAGACAGTAGGATTAGCTAATTTAGATGGATATTCGTTTTTTGGATTAGGATCCCAGCGGTCAAATCCGAGTCCTCTTCGGCTTGAGATGGACTGTTTACTGGTAAACTGATCTATCGTTTCAGTCTTAAAATAGCGCTCTCCGCCATATTCACCCCGATTCAGCAACAGCTGTCCATATATTGCCAGATCATTGGCCGTAGCAAACAGTCCCGCATGTCCGGCAATACCTCCGGCCATCGCTGCTCCCTGATCATGCACATAGCCTTCCAACAAGGTTTTACGGAAAGAGGTATCCTGCTCCGTCGGTACAATCTGCTCTTTTACGAATCGCTCCCTGGGAAGATATCCGGCATGTGTCATCCCTAATGGTCGATAGAAATTTTCCTGAACATAATCTTGTAACGGTACAGCCGTCTGATGTTCGGCAACTTCCTTCATCACATACATGCTTATGTCGCTATACACATAGTTTCCTGTTGGCTTAACTGGGGACTTTAACATTTCGGGCCACATCACATCCCGGTAGTAATGATTGAGAATATAACTATTGTCGGCCATCTTAACCTGATGCTGTTGATCCGGGCTGGCAACAACATCTCCGGCTTTCAAATATTTATAAAATGGGATAAATGGCGTAAAACCAGCTTCATGGAGCATGACGGAGCGCAATCTGATATCTTTTTTATTCGTATACTTGGCTTGCCACAGATAGTGCCCCATGGTACTATCCAGATTAATGATATTACGTTCGGTCAGCCGCATAATTACAGGAGTAGTACCCGCGATTTTACTGACTGAGGCCAGATCGAAAATGTCACTCGTTTTTGTCGGAATAGCCTTTGCGTAGGTATGATAACCGTAAGATTTTTCCAATAGCACCTGTCCGTCTTTAATAATCATCACGACCGCGCCCGGTGTTGCCTGCTTCTCAATTGCTTCTTGTGCGATGGCATCAATTTTTTTGGTCAATTTACCTAAGTTCAGGCTTGAGTTTTCACCAAAACTGTATTGAAGCCGTGTTTGAGCAGTCTTGGCATTTCCTTCAGTAATAGCTGCTCCGCCAAAAATAGACATCGCGGCATTGCGTTGGCCAAGCGCGGTAAAAGGCGCCAACAGCTCGATCAAATCAGATTGTGGATGCTCAGATAAGGCTTTTTTGCTACGTTCATGCTCGAAAAAATGACAGAGTATAACCTTTTTATCGTTTAGGACTGCCTGCTTGAGCTGCGCCAAACAATCTGCATCCAAATCATCTTCCTTGCCAGCTACAATAATCGTATTATAATACTTGATATCTTCATCAAATTTACTAAAATCAAAAAGCGCTGTATTTGCATAACGCGCCAGCTGGCTTGTAAACGCAGTATATTTTTCTACATTTGGAACGACGACAGCAATACGCCGTTGATCCAACCCGTTGAGCGGTAGCAGCTGATCTACATTATTATAAAGTATAGTTTCATTCTTTATGGCTGACTTATATTGAGCGAACAGGGGGCCAATACAGAACAAACCTGCAAATAATACCCCGAAAAATCCTTTTTTCATTCTGTTTTTATCGTTTTTTAGGTTCTATCAAATAAAAATACGAATAAAATAAAAAAGCCAAGTCCATTCCAGTAAAAAAATCAATTTTGTTACGCTTGTTTTTTAAGGCCCGGTTAGGGATTTTCGGGATGAGCAAGCATAAATCTTTTTTTTTCTGTAAGTTTGATTAATGCCGGAATTGATTCAAGATAAAACAATATTTTCCCTGTTAGAGGTGAGCAAAAGTATCCAAAAAACGCTTGCTGAGCGTTACAAAAGCTTATATTGGATCAAGGCGGAGATGAATAAACTCAACCACTATACACATTCTGGGCATTGTTACCCCGAACTCGTTGAAAAACAAGACGGCAAAATCGTTGCTGAGATCAGATCAACTTTGTGGAAAGCAGACTTCACACGAATTAATAACAATTTTCTGAAAATTGCCCAAGAACCCTTAAGGGAAGGCATTACGATGTTATTTCAGGCGAGCATTTCTTATGATCCGATGTATGGCTTGAGCTTAAGGATTGTTGATATTGATCCAACTTTTACATTGGGGGAACTGGAGAAAGAAAAATTGGACAGCATTCGAAAGCTCAAAGAAGAAGGCATTTATGAGGCCAATAAATCTGTTCCATTCCCAATGCTTCCAAAAAGGCTAGCGATTGTTTCGGTAGAGACGAGCAAAGGTCTTTCTGATTTTTACAAGATTATCAATCAAAATCCCTGGGGCTATCGGTTAGAGTGCACGTTATTTCCAGCGCTCCTACAAGGCGACAAATCTATTCCATCAATTATCAATCAGCTTGCGGTCATTGCTGAAAAAATAGCTGAATTTGATGTGGTTGCTATTATCCGCGGCGGCGGTGGTGAGGTCGGCCTATCCAGCTACAACAATTATTTGCTGGCAAAGGCTATAGCGATCTTTCCCATTCCTGTATTGACGGGCATTGGCCATTCTACCAACTATACTGTAAGTGAGATGGTGGCCTACAAAAATGCGATCACACCTAGTGAACTAGCTGATTTTCTTATTCAAAAATTCCACAATTTTTCTGTCCCAATCGAAAAGGCCGCGGAAGGAATCCAACAGCTGATCTTTACACGGTTTAAGGAGGAGAGAAACTTCTTGTCTCAAATAGCAACACATATCCAATGGGTCGGAAAAAGAGAACTTCAGATTGCACGCACCAATATTCAGCATATGCAGCACGAACTGGGCGCCTTGATCAAATTACGCTTTTATGAACATAAAACGGCTTTAGCACACAACGAACGGATTATCCAGCTTTCTGATCCGCGGCGACTGCTTAAACAGGGATTTTCTATCACGAAAGTCAATGGCAAGTTGCTTCAATCTCTTGATCAGATATCTCCGGGTGACCTGATCCAAACGATTGTGGAAGATGGCGAAATTATAAGTACCGTAACGGGTAAGAAAGCGCTTAGCGACAGTTCCGAAAACAGCTAACCGGAACTATATTAAACTGAAAAATTTTAAGGAGAAAAATAAAATGGAGCAAAAATATACTTACACTGACGCCTTCAACGAATTACAAACAATTGTGAAAGAAATTGAAAATGGCGCAACAAATATTGATGAACTTGCTGAGAAAATCAAACGCGCATCCGACCTCATTGAACTCTGCCGGGCAAAATTGACCGCAACCGAAGACGAAGTGAATCAGTTGTTGCAAAAGATCTCTCCAGCAGAGGATTCAGAACCTGATTACCCTTCCTAATACTGATAGGCAACCACTTGTTTATCTCTTCGCAAAATCTCCACGAATTCTCGATGTTGTCTTATGTTTCCCGTCAAGCGCCATATGGTATTTAGGCTTTCTTTTGTATACCGCTGGTTGACAATTGTTGCTTTAAACTTCATCTGTCTAATCAACTGATCGATATGTTCAAAATCCGCTTCGGATAAGGTCTGAAGCTCATAGTCCTTAATTTTATGATAATTATCAATATAGGTCTGTAAATAGGTCAGCAATCCCAAAATCACTAAAACCAACCCCACGCCGATAAAAGCCAGAAAAATATAACCAGCACCGACGCACATACCCAAAGATGCGGTTGCCCATATTGTTGTCGCAGTTGTTATGCCGCTCACCTTGTTATCTTCTTTAAAGATTACGCCAGCCCCTAAAAAACCGATCCCCGTAATAATATTGGCGGCTAATCGATCCGGATTTCCGAGTCCTATTTTCAGCGAAAGAATGGTAAACAGGCATGAGCCAAAACTCACTAATATAAAAGTCCGCAATCCTGCGGATTTATTTCTGTATTCCCGTTCGATACCAATTAAAAGTCCAATCAGAACTGATAACATAATCAATAAGATATCTCGTCCTTCAAAAGCGTACAATAAATCATTCATGGATGTAATAGCTATTCTTACACCAATTTACAAAAAAAGAGTCCATTTACAGGACTCCTTTTTTATCAATGCGATCAAATTTCTTCTTTCCGTACCTCATCAGCCTCACTATCTCACGGGTAAGCATCAAAATACAACATATAATGAGATCATATCTATCTAGCTAAATCATAATAATATATGAGCTGTATTAAAACATGGGAACTTCAATTAGCAGCAATTTTGCATTGTATTCTGCCCTGATCTCCATTTTTTCAGAATCGTAGATGCCGATAGCATCCCTTCGGGATAACATTTCGTTTGCCACCCGCACCTTTCCTTCAAGCACGAAAAGGTAGATGCCATTTCTTTCTGAATGAACAGTATACGATACTGTATTCCCTTCATCCAGATCCGCAAGATTGAAATACGCATCCTGATGGATATGAACAGCGTCCGGATCCGAGCTATCAGGAGATACAATGGTCGCAAACGTATTATGGCGATCTAAATGCAGGTAAGACTTTTGATCATAACCGGGTGTTAGATTCATTTCGTTGGGTATAACCCAAATTTGCAGAAATTTAACAGGGTCTTTCTGATCTCCATTAAACTCAGAGTGCTTCACCCCTTTACCCGCAGACATAATTTGCACTTCTCCTGTTTCAATATCACGAACATTGCCCATACTGTCTTGATGGGAAAGTATTCCCTCCAAAGGTATGCTCACGATTTCCATATTGTCATGGCCGTGACGACCAAAACCCTGACCGCCCTCCACCTGATCATCGTTTAATACACGTAAGGCTCCAAAGCTTATTTTTTCAGGATCAAAATATTGCCCAAAGCTAAATGAATGGGCACTTTTCAACCAACCAAAATCAACGTGGCCGCGATCGTTTTCTCGGTGTATGATCTTTTGCATCTGTTCCTCCCTGTTACATAAATAACTATTAATCAGAAGACAAAACTCATACCAACAAGCTTTTTAGTAAAAAATCTGCCAATTTGACAAAAACATCTCTAAAGTGCTTTGAGTTTATCCGGAGCAACTGCCTGAATAAGTGCCCGGGCGAGAATCCGATTTGGATCCACTACGGTCATTCCATTGTGATCTTTTTCGGGAATGGCCAATGGCAATTCGGCGCATCCCAAAATAATCACCTGCGCACCTTGTTTTTTTAAGTCATCCATAGCCATTAACAAATCTTCTCTTGCCTTATTGGCTATTGGTGCTGGTTGTGCTTTAATACCATAATCTTTATCGTATATAGCATTATTTACCTTTTCTTTTTGTGCACCTTCAGGCTCTACAATAGGAAATCCTTTTTTCATAAAAGCTTCCCGATACTGGCTGTAAGCCTGTTCACCGGCTGTCGATAGCACGCCGATGGTGCTATCTGGATAATTTTCATGAACAAAACGCACCGTCTCATGGACAATATGAAGCAGCTTCAGTTCATTCCCTAAACGGGCCATTTCATCCTGAATAACCGAAAAAATCGGTTCTGCATGTGATGTATTGGACGGAATCGCCGCAATAGTTGCCCCCGCCTGTTCCAGTTGTTTTAAAATCACGGCTATTGCCTTTCCCGGATTCTCCTTCGATTTATCCAATAAATATGCGGAACGATCCGGAATCAGATTAGGACAGGAAAACAACAACAGTGGCAAATGTTCCTGATCGGAACTTGCCACTGTCTCATCTATAATTTTCTTGGCTATATCCAAGCCTGCATAAGGACCAAGGCCACCTACTATACCAATCATAACACTATTTTTTTATACCTTAGATATAACCAATAGCTCGCCGAATGGTTTGATAAAGTTTACCATTCGATGGCTTGGTCTTCGTCGGGAATTTGCGTATTTAGTTTTCGTTCCAAAGTAAGTGAGCCCGCTACTTTATAGCGAATTGGCACAGTTGGAATCATTGTATAATCCGTAAACTCGTAATCAATATTATTAATCGTAAGCCAACGCCATTTCAAATAAGGGCGAACTTTATCCATGTCCTCCGATACTGTATAACTCGCATCTTTATTCACAACAAACTTGATATTGGGGTTGTCCGAGCGAAAAGTTACTGTCCCCGTCTTAGTGAAGGTTGCATACACCTTATAATTTCGTCGATCTTGTCGCTCTTCATCAATATTCCCAGCATAGAAAAAAACAGTATTTTCGTCGACCACATAACTTCTAATTTCAGTTTTCACGACTGGAGTTTCATTTTCTTGTCCCTCCATCCTAGTTAAGAGGGCTGCTCCCGAATAATTGCCTGAATAATCGTTGAATGGATTAACCCGAAGTATTGCTTTCTTGTAATACTTTCGAGGATGTCCTTTATAGTTTGCTGAGGGATCATCCATAATCGTCAGCGGCAATACCCATTTTTCAGTCATATCAATGCCTTTCAAAGAGAAGTCTATCGCCATTAAGCCTGTATTTTCACCTGCTTTGATATTAACTGTCGTGGGAAACGAATAATAATTACTGCTTAATTGTTGATAATAGAAATCTTTGCGGTTTTGGAATCGTTCAAAATTTAGCACATTTAAGGTATCAGCATCAACTCCGACCCGAACAGCAAAATTTGATTCGTTATTGGTCGACCCACTGATAATCAAAGGTTGTAAAAATGTGCTTTTTGCAGCATCCTTATAGCGAACATATATATTGGAAACTCCGTTGTTGTCCAAAGGAGCCTTAAAAGAAATATAATGTTCATATTGTTCCTCTTTCCATTCGTCATTGCAGGCTCCAAAAATGAAGGGCATTAGAAATAAAAAGAATTGTATATATAACTTGTTCATAAGACATCTATTTGATTAATCGTTATAAGTCCATCCAGGATTTTGTGTTAGGTTTTTATTGCGTTTAAGTTCGCTATGACTGATTGGCCAAAACCACATTTTGTCAGCAAAAGTTGTTTTTAAAGCCCATACCGCAACTGGTTGATGAAAAAGATCGCGATCTTTTTGATTCATAAGGATATTACAGCCATAGATAGGCAAGGCTTCCTCTACGGGAGCGTCCATCCAACGGCGCAAATCATAATAACGCTGCCCCTCGCCCATAAGTTCTATAAAGCGCTCGCGCTTCAAGGTTTTTCTAAGCTCAACTTTACTGCTATATATACTTGCACTGTAATCTGGCACACCCCCGCGAATCCTTACAGGCTGTATCCCCTTTTTCATTTCTGCAATATCCCTGCTAATTGAATAAACACCGCCACGCCAAGATGGAATACTATAGGATCCCCCCAGCTCATTTAATGCTTCCGCATACATTAGCAGCACATCCGCATATCGAATTGCCGGCTCTGCTTTTGGGACGATACGAGCCAAACTTCCCCCTTCGTAAGTATCACTTGGATGGACAAACTTTTTAACACCGAAACCTGTGCGAAGCCAATAAGCATTGGACGAATTAAATCCATTTCCTCTGTCATTATCGCGATAATAGAACACCTGTTGGTTCCGATTACGCTCTTGGGTTTCGTTCAACAATGTCCAGAAACTACCATTGAAAGCAACAGAAGCATAAAAGCGCGGTTCGCGATTAGCATATTGCAAAGAGACTCCTGGGCGCAGCGGCTTGTATTTCCCTTTATCATAATCTTCTTGCGATACATAGTCGTTCAAGCGATTTGAACCATTTCCACGACCTATTTCTTTATCCATACCAGGTGCATCAGCTCCGTTATCCATATAATAAGCATCAACCAGTTTTTGCGTCAGGCCATGGGTGTTCCATCCTGTTGCTGAGCGCGGAAGCTGATGCGCAACCATGGCATCGATCCCCTCATTCTCCTGATTGGTACCACGTGTGAAGATTAATTCAGGATTTCCAGAGGCCGGCAATGTACCGTCAAATACTTGAGCATAAGATTTCGCTGGATCGATATTTGCCCAGCCATCAGGCCAGCTCTTTTCCGAGAAATTGTTATCTTTAGGTGGTATTACTGTCGCATCATTTCCTGTTGTTTGCAATCCTGTCCAATACAATTGATATACACCTAACTCCATTACATCTCTTGCCGCCGCTGCCGCTTTAGCCCACTTCTCCTCGTTATATTCCGCAGAAAGCAAACGTTTTCCTTTATTATCAAGCAATCTTGCCCCAATACTTGTATTATTGCCATTGGCCAACGGACTTGCTGCATACAATAATGCTTTGGCCCGCGTTGCCAAAGCCGCTCCTACACTCGGCCGGGCAGAGCCATCTTGGCTCCGCTTCATACCCAAAGCCTCCATTTCTTTTGCCGCCAGCAACATCTCATTACTGATATAATTGGCACATTCTTCATAAGTATTGCGCGCGATCGCTAAATTATCGTAGCTATCCGTATAGTCCAACCCATCATCTGGCAGCAATGGAATAGGGCCATATTTGCGAAGTAAAAGCCAGTAAAAATAGGCCCGTGCAAAACGTGCCTGCCCGCGGTAGTCCGAAATTTCAGCAGCAGACATTTCAGTATTCATATAAATATTTTGAATAAAGGTGGTTGCATTCCGAATACCACGGTAGCATTGTGTCCATGTGCCCTGCTTATCATTTTCCGTATAAAGCCCCATCTTAAACATATTGTAGGACAATTCATTTTTTGATGGATCATAATCCCTATCGCGATCACCGTAGTACATATCGTCTGCAAAACAATGTGGAGTAAGCCCTTTACTTGCTACATCCGCATTCTCACCTTTGAACTCCAAAAATACATTTGCCAACCACTCCTCCGAATAGAGTTTACTTTTAAACACTTTATCCGTGGTGAGACGATCCTTGAAATATTGATCAGACTTTAAATAATCTTTTGTACAAGAAGAAATGACGCCTGTGCCGAGCAGAAGCATGAATACAACATATAATTTCTTATTTTTCATTTCTTTAAATTTTATAGGTTAACATTAACACCAAAGGTGAACGACTTTGGCAATGGATAATCTTCGCCCCTCGGACTTGCCAGTTCTGGATCCCATAATTTGAATTTTGACCAGGTTACAAGATTGCTGCCAATGACAAAAAATCTAATGCTATTTGCCCGGATACGATTGGCCAGATGTTTAGGCAGGCTATAACCGATATCTATTGTTTTGAGTCGAAGATACTGACCGTTACGCAACCAAAAGGTAGACTCCCTAAAGTTATTCGGATTAGGTCCATAACTTAGACGCGGATAGGAAGCATTTGGATCTTCTGTTGCAGGATTTCCAGAAATATCAGCTGAAATCCATCGATTATCACCCATGCTACCTTTCATCACTTGCCCCCATTCTCCTTCGCTAAAGGCATATACAGTCTTGCCATAGGTAAAGAAAGTGGATTTACCTGCTCCCTGAAAGTGCACACTGATGTCTAAATTTTTCCAGCTAGCCGATGCGCCTACACCATAGATCAGATTGGGTCTTCTCGTTGCTCCAATAGCAACTCGGTCGCCGTCATCGATGACGCCATCACCATTCACATCCTTGTATTTGATATCGCCGGGCTGGTAGGTTCCGAAGTTCTGTTTTGGGCTATTGCGAATATCATCATAGTCTTTAAAAAGCCCCAAAGAAATCAATCCAACAGCCTGATCTACACGGTAGCCTTTTTGATTTTGATATCCATATACATTATTTTCTTCATCGATCGCTGTAATTTCATTTTTACTGTAGGTAATATTACTCCGCCCTGTCAGATTAACTTCGCCCAATTTTCCCTTATACTCTAAACGCCCATCGAAGCCACGCGACTTAACCGCCCCCACATTTGCCCTTGGTGTACTTTCTAGTCCCACCAAACTTGGCAAATATTTACGCTCCATATAAATTCCTGTTCGCTTTTCATCAAAGAAATCTAGGTTGGCAATAACTTTATCTTTAAACAGAGCTAGATCAAAGCCCAGATTTTTCTTGACAGCCATCTCCCAGGTCACATAAGGAGATGCAACTTGGCTATACCTTAAACCCGAATAGTTCCGGTCAACACCATAGTCTCCCCATTTGTAAACATTAGAAATCCCGGAAATTGTATATAAGTAAGGGAAGCGCTCCTGATCATTTCCAATTTTTAACTGATCGTTCCCAACCTTACCCCAGGAATAGCGAATCTTGAACATGTTCATCCAAGGCATATTTTCCTTGACAAAAGTTTCCTCAGAAACATTCCATGCTCCTGAAAATGCCGGAAAAAACCCATACTGCTGACCAATAGCAAAGTTCTCTGAGCCATTATAACCAAAGTTAAAATCCACAAAATAACGCGATTTCCAATTATAGGTCACGCGGCCAGCCATCCCCTGATTACGTCTCGCTATACCGTTTTTGATATCATCACCAAGATCTACCGTTTTAACAAGTGCATCACGCGTAAACCGAGCGACCGCTCCAATATGGTGATCACCGATATTTCGATCATAGTTAAACATCATATCATAAAATTCACGCCGGTCTCCTTTGGATAAACTGTATTGGTACATTTCTCTCGGGTCTGATATATGTCTATAAACTATTTCGCCATTTTCGTCTCTAGCGCGTTCAGCGAGCCATTGCTCTGGCCATTTTCGCCGCTGTATGTTATTTTCGTTAAAAGTGTCGTACCCGACAATTCCACGAAAACGAAGGCCTTTTGTAATAAAATCAAAATTTTGTTCGAGGGTAATATTGGTCTGCACTTTATTTGTCCAGTTCTCATTGAAACCTGTTTGTGTTGCCACTACCCACGGATTTGTCATATTGCCTTCACCAATTGCGGGTACCCGGCCATTAGAGTACATTATTGGGGTTCTTATTGGTGAGTATCCAAATAGTACACCCCAAAAGAAATCATCACCTAATCCCGGGCTATTCCTTTTACTGAGATCTCCAGCCACACCAACCTTAAGTAAAGTCGACTTTGTTATATCGATATCGGTATTTAGGCGATAATTCCAACGTCTAAAATTTGCATTTGTATTATAGTCCTTGCGTAAAGCTTCGTCCGTTTTATACATCCCACCTTCATCAACGTAGCTTCCTGACACGAAATAACGGGCAGTTGGTCCGCCGCCACTTAAATTCAAATTCGCACGATAGGTCATCGCCCCTTTCTTAAGCAACAGATCTTTCCAGTTCACATTCGGGTAGAGATCTGGGTCTAAGCCCAATCGCAAGATTTCGAGTTCCTCGGGCTGATAGACCGGAGCATTGTTCCGGGTAACACGGGCTTCATTAAGCAGGTTTGCATAGGTTACACCGTCTTCAAATTCAGGTGTAATGGTACGTGTATTATAAATGTTTTCATCTTTTATATTAATGTTAATTTTCCCTTCTTTACCATGTTTGGTTGTAATTAAAATAACGCCATTAGCTCCTTTCGATCCATAAATTGCCGTTACAGCTGCATCTTTAAGAACAGTAATGGTAGCAATATCCTCGATATTGATATCATTGATATCCCGTTCTATATTATCGACCAGAACCAACGCCGATGTTCCCCCTCCAAAAGTTGAGATCCCCCGTATCCAAAATTCAGAAATGTTCTTACCAGGCTGTCCAGACTGCATCATAGCCATCACGCCGGGTACATTTCCGGCTAAGGCATTTGTAATACTGGATGTAGGATTTGATTTCATGGTCTCCACATCTACCGTACTTACAGCCCCTGTTAAGGTCAGTCTTTTTTGCGTACCTGTACCTGTGACAACAACTTCATCTAAAACACTCGTTTCCGCTTCCTGCATGGTGACATTAATTGTGAAGTTATCTTTTACCAAAACCTCCTTCTTCTGATAGCCAACGGAAGAAAAAATAAGTGTTTTATAGCGCTCGACTTTGATTTTATAACGTCCGTTATTATCGGTTACCACTCCCCATCCGGGAGCATCTTTTACCGACACGCTCACACCGATCATAGGTGTCTTTTGAACATCGGTGACAAGGCCAATAACCTCCACGCTTTCTTGGGCTGAGGTTATTCCAATCACCGCGAACAGCAATGTAAATACCAGTAATAATCTTTTCATAATTCTTTTTATTTATCGGTTTTGGCTACTTTGATCCATCTCTTCAAGAGCAATCTTACGAATGCGACGATTGGCTTGATCTCCAATATAAAACGCTCCTTCCGCTTCATTATAAGCAATGCCTGATGGGCGGTCAAATCGGGCTTCTAACCGCAGATCCCCATTTACGTAGCCATAAGGGTTGCTATTGAGACTAGAACTTCCCCTACCTGCAAAGGTTGTCACATTTGCTTCAGGGGTTAAAATCCGAATCGCATGATTCATCTGATCCGTGAAATAGAAATCGTACACATCATTTTTACCCCCCTCAACATAGGCTTGGTTTTTTACAAATACACCTTGATAAGGATTATTTAAGCGCGCTGAAGAGCCTACGCCATCTTGATAACCAAAAGCTCTTATTTGACCGCATACAAGGTAGGGCTGTGTAAAACGCTTCTTTTCCCAGTTGTAATTTACACGGAGAATATAGCCTTGATTAATGACAACGATATAAGCATAATTCCCCGTAGGATGAATGAAAATCTTGTACTCCCATTGTGGATCATGCACCACAAATAACGTCTCATAATCTTTGACGCCTAAACCTTCACTAAAGTATTTATTGAGGTCAAATCGAAAAAATTGTCCTTTTTCGTAGCTATTGAAATACATTTCTCCATTCACAGGATGGATTGAGGCGCCATTACACTGTTTATAGGTCGTTAGAACTTCTCTATCCTGCCAATTTTTATCACGCGATAAGCGATAGGTTGCCCGGTCATTCTCACCCCCTCGATCCTCCGCAATAATCATATACTTCTTATCTAAAGTAAAATCAACACTACGAGGCCGGTCAAAATCCGAACGTTTTTTTGTGATGGTACTATCCTCAAAATTGACAAGGTATAAACCATTATTGTTATCAAAGGTCATCCAGAGATGCTTTGGGTTTGCAGGATCAAACTTCATAAAAGAAGGTTCCCAGAAGCCACTCGCCATTTTATTCTCATCAGTATCCTTGAATTTGCCATCTCTCCAAGGCTCATCGCCACGCGCATTTCTGTAGCCCGCTAGCGTAGACACAACCATCTTGCGTTGATAATCAAATATTTTCTCCGCTTTACCTACAACTTGCTTGTCCTGATTACCAACCCGGACCTCAATATCCCCTTTAAATGCCTGTTTAGGTACAAGGCAATAGAGTGACTCCCCTAAGGCGTTGACAACGACAGCCTGTTTTCCACCGATAAAGACAGCTACATTTTTCGGGTCATTACCAAAGTTTTTACCGTAGATTACAAGACGCTGACCTACGCCTCCCGTTTTGGGGGTAAAATCAGATACAACAACAGGTTTGGAAGGATCAAAGGGCACTCCTTCTGTAGTCCCGCCTAGATTGTCGTTCTTACAGCTTCCAACGCTCAAGCTCAGCAACAGCATAGCCCAGATCAATCGATCTAAAAGCCAACTGCCCCTTACCGTTTGTTTAGTTTTCATAAGTTATTAATTGGTTAGAATTTATTTCAAATACTTTTTTTCTGTGGCCAAACAAAGCTTCCGGATATCATCTTTAGGTTTATTGTATAAAAGGCTTGTTTGGAGCTAAATTAATTTTCCTAGCATCAAAAATTTAGGACGAACGAATACATGCCCGCCCTTTTGAAGGGCAAACTCTTTTTAAAAATTTAAACATAATTGATTATTTTAAATTAGAGCTAAATGGTATTAGCTTTTAACTGCTAAAAAGGACTTTATTGCAATAGCTTCAAAGTCTTTCTATTTTTTTAAATTACTTTTCTATTATTTTTGATTTCCTTTTTCAAATTCCAAACATGGCACAGCTTGATGTTTTATTAGAGGCGCTCTGTTCCTTGTTGAATGACGACTCGCGCCATACTACTGATCATTCGCATTGTACTGTCTGTTTTGTTTAAAAAATTTTATTGGATATTTCTTAAATTTTGGTGTCTAATATTTCTCTAAGATGTTCTGCTTTATAATTGATTACTCAAAAGTAGGGAACGTAAAATTTTTGAGACTATCGAATTATCTCAATATTCTGCGTATTTGTATCAAAACAAACACCCATAACACAATTACCTATAAGCTAACTTGTTAATAGAATAAAAAAGGAGGAATTGGTTGTTAATTAAAAACATAACGCCTGCAAATTTAATATTTGCAGGCGTTATGTTTTTAACTTTTATTCTGTAGCCCGTAGGGGAATCGAACCCCTGTTTCAAGAATGAAAATCTTGCGTCCTAACCCCTAGACGAACGGGCCATTTTATACAACTCCAAAAGTTTTGTTGTTTTTGGAGTTGCAAATATAGGCCTTAAAATCATTTATACAAAAATAATTTTAAATATTTTTTAGATTAGGTCAAAACCGATATCACGACGGAAATACTTTCCTTCAAAATAGATCCTTCCGGCATCAGCCGTAGCCTGTTGAAGTGCTTCAAAAAGCGAATCCTGTAATGTGGTTACTGCGATCACACGTCCACCCGCAGTAACAACCTTTCCGTCCTGTTCCTTTGTTCCCGCTTGGAATACAATCGACTCCTTAACATTCTCAATATTAGCGATCTCCTTTCCAGATTCATACGCTCCGGGATAACCTCCCGCAACTAGCATAACTGTAACTGCGGTCTTCGGAGAAACAGTATAAGAACGTTGATCCAAATTTCCTTGCGCGACGCCTTCCAACAGATCTAGCAGATCAGATTCGATACGAGGCAATACGGACTCTGTTTCCGGATCTCCCATACGCACATTATATTCAATTACATAGGGTTCACCGTCAACATTCATCAAACCGATGAAAATAAAACCTTTGTAGGGAATACCATCTTTCTTTAGCCCTTCAACAGTGGGTTTGATGATACGTTCTTCCACTTTATTCAAAAATGTTTCATCGGCAAAAGGCACCGGAGAAATAGAGCCCATTCCACCTGTATTTAGACCTGTATCACCTTCTCCAATACGTTTGTAATCTTTTGCAGAAGGAAGTACCTTATAAGAGTTTCCATCCGTCAAGACAAATACCGAGAGTTCAATTCCTTTTAAGAATTCCTCCACCACAACTACACGACTTGCCTCTCCGAATTTGGAATCTGCAATCATTGCTTTCAGTTCGGCTTTCGCATCTTCAAGTGTTTCACAGATCAACACACCTTTTCCGGCTGCTAAACCATCGGCCTTAAGCACAATCGGTAACTTCTGGCTCTCCAAATAAACCAATCCTTCAGCCAGCGAGTCAGCATCAAAAGAACGAGAAGCAGCGGTAGGTACGCCATGGCGATCCATAAACTGTTTCGAAAAATCTTTCGAACCTTCTAATTGTGCTCCTTCCTGCTGTGGACCTATAACAGGAATATCTTTTAAATCTGCCCGGTTCAAAAAATAATCATGAATACCTTTTACTAAAGGCTCTTCTGGTCCCACCAACACCATTTGTATCGCATTTTCCAAAACAAAGGATGCGATAGCTTCAAAATCAGTAACTTTAATATTGACATTTTGGCCATATACTTCTGTACCAGCGTTTCCTGGAGCAATAAACAATTGATCTAAACGTGGACTTTTCGACAGTTTATAGGCGAAGGCGGATTCACGACCTCCTGAACCGATTATTAGGATATTCATAGCACAAAGATATTTTTTTTATGCTAATTTTCAGACATAAGATCATTCAAAAACGGATTTTATATTTATTTTCCAGCTCAAATGCTTCCCCATCGCAGCAGTGGAAATCGCTAGACCTCTTTCATGCGATAATATTTTGATTTATAAGTTGATTAAAGGGAAAATATTTTCTAATTTTCAAGAAACATTAGTCATATGTATGCTCGCTTATTGTTGTTAATCAATTGTATCCTGCTTCCTTTTCTGGCCTCCGCTCAAATTGATCAGACCATCCAGAAACTGGAAACCTATCACGAAAGTCATGTTACGGAGAAAATTTATCTGCACCTGGACAAAAATGATTATTCAGCGGGTGAAAATATCTGGTTCAAACTATATTGTACCACGGCGCCATTTAATTACTTGAGCAATATCAGCAAGATTGCGAATATCGAATTGATCTCGCCGACAAATAGCATTATCAAAAGCATTAAAATCCCCCTCACATTGGGTCTTGGCATCGGTGATTTTAGTCTATCGGACACACTCGTGGAGGGCTCCTATCGGATCAGAGCATACACCCGCTGGATGCAAAACGATTCCATCTCCAATTTCTATGAGCGAATTATCCCGATTACCAATGGTCGAGCTGACAATGTCATTACTCAAAGCACTCTCCTACAAAGTGGAACTGAAAATTTCTTCCAGATCAACTTAAAGACAATTCAGGGGGCGCCGCTAATAAACAGCAACGTGAGCTATACTCTCCAACAAGATGGCCTAAAGGAAAAGACTGGGCGCTTAAAATCCAATGAAAATGGAACAATAGCTCTTGAGCTCAAAGATAATTTTCGGGGCGGAACATTATCCCTGCAATTTTTATCATCAGATAAAAGACGGGTATTAAAGAATTTTACAATCCCAGATCCCAACCTACGGAACAGTATCCAGGTTTTCCCTGAAAGCGGTGAGCTCGTAAACAATATCCTAAGCAAAACCGGGGTTAAAGTACTTACACCCGCCGGCCTGGGCATGAAGTCAAAAATCAAAATCGGAGAGGAAAACCAGGCTCCCATCATTGAATTTGAGACGAATGACCTTGGCATGGGAAGTATGCCGCTTATTTTAAGCACAGGAAAAAAATATATTGTCACGGCAGCCTTCCCGGACGGGAATTCGGTGAGCACCCCACTGCCTCCAGTAGCTGCTTCAGGCTATGTACTCACGGTCAACTCAGGTTTAAAAGATAAAATCGCCGCGCAATTATCCGCGACAGATGACCTGGTAACGGGCAAAGAAGTCTACCTCATTGCACAATACAATGGACTTGTTTTACATGCTGTTAAACAAAAGTTAAACGGGCCGGAGATACTATTCAACATTCCCAAACAAGACCTCCCTTCGGGCGTGATCCAATTATCAGTACTGAATGAACAACTGGTTCCGATCATCGAAAGGCTCGTATTTAGTTACAATGCCCCAAAAACAATGTTGCCCATAACCTTACAATTGAACAAGCCAACATTTACAACGCGGGATCAGGTAATCGCAAATCTTTCGGTTAAGGAAGGTAGCAGTGATACTTCAAAAATAGCCGCGCTCTCAGCATCGGTAATTAACCTGAATAAAGCCGATTCTGCTACAGCGCAATATTATTCTTCGATTGTATCCGAGCTGCTCTTAAAATCCGATCTCAGGGGCTTTATAGAACGTCCAAATTATTACTTTGAAGATCTGAACAATATTAAATTCAATGAACTTGACAACCTTATGCTGATCCAGGGTTGGCGTAAGCTAGATTGGAAAAATTATCTTAATACGACGAATAATGCGTACCTTCCGGAGAAGGGCCTCGCAGTCTCGGGTACTGTTAAAAAAACCGGACGAAAGGCACTTGTTCCGAATGCAAAAGTTACTTTAGTCCCCACGAGCAATATGATGCTAAGTATAGATACGCTGACAGATAGTGATGGTAGATTTGCCTTTGATAACCTATTTTTTGCGGATAGCATCAAGTTTATTGTCACCGGGAATGGTGAAAAAGAGAAGAATAGAGTCGATATACTTGTTGACAATCCCCCCTCTCCCGCTGTTGACGAAAGTAAAGACAAGCCGCTGATGCTGAATGACATCAACACTAAGCTAATCAATCAGCTCAAGGATAATCAGCAATTTCTGGCCGAACTTGAAGCTGCCGGTATTATTCAAAAAAGCATCAAACTGGAAGAAGTTCAGGTCAACAGGGTCAGAGTCAATAAAGCCGATAAAAATTCAAGAAACCTCAATGGCCCCGGCAATGCAGATCAGGTGATTACGGCCGAGGACCTATCTACCTGTGCGACCCTAGAGCAATGCCTTGCGGGGAGACTAGTGGGAGTTGTTTTCCGAAACGGAGTCCCTTACAGTACCCGATCTATGGGATTAAATGGCGGCAGTCCCATGCAGGTAGTACTAGACGGCATGTATATTGAGCCTGATCAGATTAGTATGATCAATGTCCCGGATATCGCGAGCATCGAAGTACTGAGAAGCGCAGGCAACACGGCTATTTATGGAATGTACGGCGGCAACGGGGTATTGGTTATCACCAGTAAATCGGGCGATGCGATGTCATCCGCCTATACGCCAACAGGAATAATAACCATTTTACCCAAAGGCCTGCATGTAAACCGCAACTTTTTCAAACCACAATATAATAGCACGCAGAAACAGGAGCTTAAGCGTGACCTGAGAACAACAATCGCCTGGGAACCAAATCTGGTAACAGCGAAAAACGGAGAAGCCAAATTTGATTTCTATACTTCGGATGAACCCGGAACATATAAAATCACGATTGAAGGAATTGACATGGAGGGGAAAATTGCACACCTAGAATATTTAATGGAAGTAAAGCCACAATAGCAAGCCGAACAAACCGTTATAAATTTAAATAAACTCATTATGGAGCATATCAAAACCCAAGTAGAAGACCATATTTTAAGTATTTTTCTGGATCGAGGAAAGTCAAACGCCATCGATACGCTATTACTGAAAGAGCTGATAGAGACGTTGGAGATAAATCGGGAAAACGATGCCGTTCACGGTGCAATTCTGATTGGTAAAGAGAACTTTTTCAGTGCGGGGCTTGATCTCATCACCTTATTTGGCTATAATGAGGATCAAATCAGGGAATTTTGGAATCTCTTTTTGGAGGCAACCTCACTATTGGCGTCATTTCCAAAACCAATCGCAGCGGCCATATCTGGTCATAGTCCTGCCGGAGGCTGCGTATTTGCCCTATGCTGCGATTATAGGATTATGGCTGAGGGTAATTTTGTCATTGGGCTCAATGAAATACCAGTTGGGTTAATTGTTCCCGAAAGTATTTTTCAACTGTATGCTTTTTGGATTGGAAAACGGACGGCGTATCAGAACCTTCTTGAAGGAAAATTGCTCACGCCGAATGAAGCAAAAGCACAAGGTTTAGTGGATGACGTCGTTCCGGCAAACATGCTATTTAATACCGCGACAAAGAAAATAAAACAGATCACACAGTTTAATCAAAAAACTTGGCAGACCTCCAAACTGAACTTCAGAAAAGAAATAATTCTTAAATTGCGCGAAAATAGGGAAGAAACAATTCAAGGAATTCTTGAACAATGGTGGCTGCCATCAACAAGGTCAATATTAAAATCGATCATCGATAACCTGACCTCAAAAAAATAGTATTAAATAAATAAAAACAACATGAGAAATCTCTTTTTCTTTGTGCTGATCTGTATCTCGATAGGTGTATTCTCCTGTAGAAACAATAAAAAGGAAGACAAGGCCGTGAAAATTGCCCAAGATTCTATCCCCTTAGATACGATAAGCAAACCTGACACACTCGAAAAGGAAGTCAAAAAAGAGGATACAGAAACTTTAGAACAAGTTTTGGAAAAAATAGCCAAAGCGTATACCGATCAAGACAGCAAAACAATCAATAGTTATATACATCCCAAATTAGGGATCTATATCATCTATCGTCCCGGGGCATTGGATTCGTATGTACATCAAAATAATTTCAACTTTTCCAAACCGGTGCCAGAGTATCATTCGTATGAAAAACTGAGTTACAAAGGACCTTTAAAAACTGGAAAACTTCCCGTTTTTGACTGCGGCACAATGAAATGGGATAAGCTCGGTTTTTTTTATGACAAGAAATCCCGCCCGAATGAACTGTCACAAACAGCCAAGTTTATGAATGAGATTTTAGACGCAAAAATTACGGGTAACGAATTACAACGATTAAGAAATATAGAAGTCAGGAGTTACCGCGCGATAATGACCTCCAATGAAAGCGAAGAACCATTTGTTTTTCACGTTACAAAAGAAGGGGAAAAATGGTACATTACAGTCATTGATCGTGCATATGCGGGTTGCGATGCCTAAAAGATTTTTTTACATTTAGCCATATTTAAAGATAATGGGAAATTTAGATAAAGACATACAAAAGAAAATCGACGATTGGTTAACCTCAAATTATGATGAGGAAACAAGAGATGCTGTTCAGAAATTAATAGATGAGCAGGCCGAGACGGAGCTGATTGATTCATTCTACAAGGATCTCGAGTTTGGAACTGGAGGATTAAGAGGGATTATGGGGGTAGGCTCCAATCGCATGAATAAATACACGATTGGAAAAGCAACTCAGGGATTATCAAACTACCTAATCAAACAGTTTCCCAACCAGGAAATAAAGGTAGCAGTCTCTTACGATAGCCGTAACAACTCGCAATCTTTTGGTCACCTTGTAGCCCAGGTATTTGCTGCAAATGGAATCACGGTTTATCTGTTTGACGAGTTACGTCCTACACCAATGTTATCTTTTGCAATCCGCCATTTTGGTTGCCAAAGCGGGGTCATGTTGACAGCTTCACATAATCCGAAGGAATACAATGGTTATAAAGCCTACTGGAACGACGGCTCGCAATTGACCGCGCCACATGATGAGAATGTGATCGATGAAGTCAATGCAATCGCCTCCGTTAAAGACATCCGATTTGAGGGAAACGCCCAGCATATCATTCCAGTCGGAGAAGAAATTGATCAAATTTATATTGATGCCAATATCGCATTGAGTATACATCCGGAAGCTGTACGCGCACAGAAAGACTTAAAAATAGTTTACTCTCCGATCCATGGTACAGGAATTACAATTGTACCAAAAATGCTCGCATCATGGGGTTTTGAAAACGTTATGGTAGTCACTGAACAGGCAACACCGGATGGAAATTTCCCAACGGTCATCTATCCAAATCCGGAGGAGGAAGATGCAATGGCCTTGGCGAAGAAAAAAGGTGAAGAGATTGACGCGGATCTCGTTTTGGCAACTGACCCCGATGCGGACCGTGTCGGAATCGCCGTTAAAAACAACCTCGGCCAATTTCAGTTACTCAATGGCAATCAGATCGGCAGCCTGCTGATCTATTATGTCTTAAGTGCAAAGAGTGATCTAAAACAATTGGGACATAACCCTTACATCGTTAAAACAATTGTAACCAGCAACCTTCAGGCTGATATTGCTAATCATTATCATGTGTCGCACTATGAAACCCTCACTGGCTTTAAATATATAGGGGAACTGATAACAAAATTAGGAGATTCGGCTCAATATCTAGCCGGTGGAGAGGAAAGTTATGGCTACCTCGTCGGTGATCTTGTCAGAGATAAGGATGCGCCCAATTCATGCGCTTTCTTAGCTGAAATGACGGCATATTTTAAATCAAAAGGCAAGACTGTCTATGAGGTTCTATTGGAGATCTATCAAGAATTTGGCTGCTATCAGGAGAAACTGATTTCCTTAACGAAAAAAGGAAAAGCCGGAGCTGAGGAAATTCAGACTATGATGGCCGGGTTACGTCAAAATTTACCAACGAAACTCGGCGGAATCGAAGTTAAGGAAATTCGGGACTATCAACTTTCCCAAACTACTGATATGAAGACAGGAAGTAAGAAAGAGATTACACTTCCAAAGTCGGACGTATTGCAATTTATCACGACGGATGGTGACGTGATTTCGGCAAGACCTTCCGGTACGGAACCGAAAATCAAATTTTATTGCTCAGTCAAGGGAATACTTCAGGACAAAAAGGACTATCTAAATCTTCAACATACGTTGGAAGAAAAAGTGGACCGCATGATGAAAGATATTGTTGGTTAAATGGAAAAGTGGAAACTACTATCATCTGAATATATCTGCAAAGAACCCTGGGCGACTTTACGCCGGGATACATGCCAACTGCCCGATGGACGCATTAATGACCATTATTATGTACTGGAATATCCAGATTGGGTCAACATGGTCGGGATTACAGCGCAAAACGAGTTATTGGTCATCAGGCAATATCGTCACGGAGCAGGGGTCCTTTCCTTGGAAATTCCAGCTGGTACAACGGAGCCGGGTGAAAATCCCCAAGATGCCGCAGTACGGGAAATGCTCGAAGAAACAGGATATCAGTTTGAAAAAATTGAAGAGATCGCTACGCTCTATGCCAATCCGGCAACAAGTGGTAATATTACTTATACTTATCTCATGACAGGAGGACAGAAAGTTCAGGAACAGGAACTGGATGAACACGAAGAGATTGACGTTATCCTAATACCGCTTAAGGAAGCAAAAACCATGCTGTTGGAAAACAAATTTAGCCAAGCTCTGCATAGCAGTGCATTATTCTATGCTTTTAATAAATTAGGCTTGTTTTAAAACAAGCCTAATTTTATTCTGTTTTTTCCTTTCATACTTTAATTTTCACTAGACTTTTGATTTTTGTACCTTTGTGCCATGGCAAGAGAAATTTTTGAAACTAAGCGAAAGGCCCTGAAAATAAATCTAAACCCAGAGATTTACGGAACCTTCGCCGAGATCGGTGCTGGACAGGAAGTCGCACGTAACTTTTTCAATGCAGGAGCTGCATCAGGCACAATCGCGAAAACGATGTCAGCTTATGACATGGCATTCAGTGACGCCATATATGGTGAAGAAGAAGACGGCAGATACGTCAGCAGAACCCGTTTACAGAAGATGCTCTCCCATGAATTTAACTTGCTGACGCAACGGTTACATGGCGACAAGTATTGCAACAAAAAATTCTTTGCCTTTGCGGACACGGTTACCACGTTGAATTTTACCAAAACCAATGAGCCTCACGGCTGGATCGGTCTTCGGTTTCAAAACGAGGTCGGTGGCCCCACAAATGACATTATCGTCCATGTCAGACTCTTGGACAGTGACAACCAGCTGCAACAGAAAGTATTGGGTATTATTGGTGTAAACCTGTTGTTTGCCGCATATTACTACGCAGAAAATGTACAGACAATGATTGAATCCCTGGTTGATAATTTGTCGATAGGATCTGTCGAAATTGATCTGGTTAAATTAAACGGTCCTTTGTTCGAAAATGTCAACCAACGCCTGATCAACTTATATCTTATTGCCAAAGGGTTCGCAAAAGCAGCTATTTTCCAGCCGGACGGTAAAGCAGTACAGATCAAGGATTATTTATATAAAAAGAATATCATCTTACTTCGCACAAAATACCGTCAGAAATCACTTCCTAACTTTGACTTATTTAACCTTGCCGTCGAGCAGTTTAAGAAAAATACAGGCGCTACTGATCAAGATACTATTGTTTTGATCGAGGTTTTGATGGGGAATGTCTTAGAGGATACGCATGAAATTACAGATGAAGATCTACAAGAATTCGCATCAAGAGCAGATGAGCTATGTGCCACAGGCAATAATATTATCGTTAGCAACTTCCGTAGAAATAATCATCTCGCTGAGTTTATAAGCAACTTTAAACCCAAGAATATCGGAATTGCGACAAACGTTTATAACTTAAAGAACATTTTCAATTCGGACAACTACAATAAAGAACTCTATACCAATGAACTATTATCGTACATATCCGGTATGTTCAACAAGAATGTAAAGCTTTATGCTTATCCTTATCTATTGAAAAAGGAAAACAAAATCATCACCACACAGAATATGCCGGTTTCGGAAGAGGCACAACCTCTCTTCGAATTCCTGATCAAGAACGGATACATTATAGATATTGAAAATTACGACGAGAAATTTGTAAAAACCGTATAATATACGCTTCGTTAAAATTTAATTTATTATATAGTCCAATTTAGTTAAATTGGACTATATTTATTTCCAGTCTTCATGAAGCAAGAAAATGTTATATTAGTCGATGCTAACGATACTTTCATTGGTCTTATGGAAAAATACGAAGCCCATGAAAAGGGCTTGTTGCATCGTGCATTTAGTGTCTTTTTATTTAATGATCGGGATCAATTACTCTTGCAGCAAAGGGCTTTGGATAAATACCATTGTGGCGGGCTTTGGACAAACAGCTGCTGTTCGCACCAACGCCTCGGAGAGAGCAATATGGACGCTGCAACAAGACGCCTGACAGAAGAGCTCCAGATTGAGGCAACAGCGCTATATGATGCCTTTTCATTTGTATACAGCGCCCAATTTGACAATGGCCTTACCGAACATGAATTTGATCATATCCTGATTGGAAAATTCAGTGGAGCCCCTGATTTTAATCCGGCAGAAGTCGCCGCTGTACAGTATATGAGTCAACAAGAGATCGAAGATAAAATCACGCACTTTCCGGAGAAATTTACACCTTGGTTCAAGCTCATCTATCAACGTGTATTTGAAACCTATTTAGACAAATACAAGAAGTAAGATAATACCCATACTCCATCAGCAGTACTATAATACCAGCCCTAAGAGTTGCAGCCCCTGTAAATTCACTTTTATAATGCTGAGGAAATCCCTATAGATATTTCTTATAGATGGAATACATAATCTTTAAATCGTTTTCACCCAAAAATGCTGTATTCACATCCTGTTGGATATAGTGAATCTTAAATGCCTTTATTGCCGCATCCAGATTACTGACATCATAGCCAATAATGCGTAACGCCATTTTGGGGTTAAAGTCAACAGGAGGTGTTTCCAAAAATTCTTCATACCAATAGCCAAATCCCTGATCAGCCAGCTTTTTCCAAGGGAATCGTGACGGATCATTTTTACGTGTAGGCGCAAGATCCATGTGACCGATGAAATTTGCCTGCGGAATCTTATAAGTATTCTTTAGATAAGTCAATAGTTGTGTCAACGCATTTATCTGAGCATCCGTCCAGGGATCTGTTGTCCCATTATTATCCAGTTCAATACCTATGGACGAAGAATTCAGGTCGGTATCATTTCCCCATTTACCCAGACCCGCATGATGCGCACGGTACAGATCATTCACCATCTGCACAACCTTGCCGTCCCTACCGACCACATAATGTGAACTTACACCTGCTTTTGCGGAATGAAAGGTACGAATGGTCTGTCCCAGAGAATCCTGAGCCGTGTGATGGATAACCACAAAATTAGGCTTCCGGATACCAAAATTGATGGAGGCAATCCACTGCTGATCTTTGACATTTACTTTATCCAGCTGCCCGGTTACGGGAGAGGCGCGATATAAATTAGAAAACTCCTTCGCTTGATTCTTATATACTTTCTCGGTCTTCGCATATTTATTGCCCGCACAAGATGTAATCAATGCCGCAGCAATAAAAAGATTGAATATTAATGTTATCTTCATATCGAAATGTTTCAACACAAATATACTTCCAAAATACCATATCAGGAGGATTGTAGCTTAAATTGATACAATAACTTTCCGATCCTGTAATACTTTTCACGAAATCATTCCTTATTCATGGTCGGTTTGTTTCTAACATAATCTGATCATTAAAAAAGTCCGGACGGGATGTCCGGACTTTCTGCGATACATAGAACTTATTTGTGTGCTCATAAAAGCCACCGTTAGCGGGAGGCATTATTACTATATTTTTTAAGACTTGTTAGGCCTCAGCATATTCTTCGATCGAAGGACATGAGCAGATCAATGTACGGTCTCCCTGAGAATCGTTTACACGACCTACTGAAGGCCAGAACTTACGCTCTCTCACATATTCCAAAGGATAAGCGGCCGTTTGGCGACTGTAAGGTCTATCCCACTCATCTGCGGTAACCACTGCCGCTGTATGCGGAGCGTGTTTCAATACGTTATTTGCCTGTTCAGCTTCTCCAGCCTCAACTGCAGCAATTTCCTGACGAATAGCAACTAATGCATCACAGAAACGATCCAATTCAGCTTTTGATTCAGACTCCGTCGGCTCGACCATCAATGTACCAGCAACAGGGAAAGAGACTGTTGGTGCATGGAAACCGTAGTCCATCAATCGTTTCGCGATATCAGCAACTTCGATACCTACATTTTTGAAACCACGGCAATCAAGGATCATCTCATGTGCACAACGGCCATTGCTACCAGAATAAAGTACTGGATAAGCATTTTCCAAACGCGCCTTAATATAGTTTGCGTTTAATATTGCCGTCCGTGTAGCGTTGGTCAAGCCTTCACCACCCATCATGGAAATATAGGCATGGGAAATAATCAAGATTGATGCAGATCCAAATGGTGCAGCAGAAACAGCAGTAATGCCTTCTTCTCCTGAAGTAGAAACCACCTGATGGTTTGGCAAGAAAGGAACCAAGTGCTTAGCAACACCGATCGGTCCCATACCCGGGCCACCACCACCATGAGGAATACAGAATGTTTTATGCAAGTTCAGGTGACAAACGTCAGCACCAATATGGCCCGGACTAGTCAAACCTACCTGTGCGTTCATATTTGCTCCGTCCATATATACCTGACCGCCATTAGCGTGGATGATTTCACAAACTTCAATGATAGATTCCTCAAACACACCATGTGTAGATGGATAAGTCACCATTAAAGAGTTCAGGTGAGCAGCATGCTCTTCTGCTTTTGCTCTTAAATCTGGGATATCAATGTTTCCAAGTTCGTCACATTTCACTACTACCACTTTCAAGCCAGCCATTGAAGCCGACGCAGGGTTAGTACCATGTGCAGAAGCTGGAATCAGACAGATATTACGTCCGTGATCGCCACGGCTCTCATGATAAGCACGGATAACCATTAACCCCGCATATTCACCTTGCGCCCCTGAATTAGGTTGGAAGCTCATCTTAGCAAAACCTGTGATCTCAGACAACCAATCGTTCAATTCACCGATCATCTGCATATAACCTGAAGTTTGGTCTGCTGGAGCAAATGGATGTAATCCTCCAAATCGCGCCCAGGTAACAGGGGTCATCTCAGCTGTGGCATTTAATTTCATTGTACAGGAACCCAATGGGATCATCGAATGGCAAAGCGATAAATCTTTTGCTTCCAATGACTTAATATAGCGTAACATTTCGTGTTCAGAATGGTAGCTATTAAAATTTGGATGAGTTAAGTACGCTGAGGTACGAACCAATTCAGCAGGGATCGAAGAACCTAAGTTTTCTTCTAAGGTATCGAAATCTACATCATTCAATGTTTTGCCCTGAATTTTTGCAAACACTTTTACGATTGTTTTGATATCCTCATATGTTGTTGTTTCATCGATAGCGACAGAAACTTGTGAACCTTTGTAGTAGAAGTTCAACTCATTATTCAACGCTTCAGATTTTAACGCGCCCGCATGTGCGCCTAAATCCACACGCAGGGTATCAAAGTAAGCTTTATTCAATTGGGCATAACCCAATGATTGTAACGCTTGATCCAATAAATTTGCTAAAGCATTAATACGGGATGCAATATTTTTAATTCCTTCTGGACCATGATAAACAGCGTAGAAAGAGGCCATAATAGCCAATAGAGCTTGCGCCGTACAGATATTGGAAGAAGCTTTATCACGACGGATATGTTGCTCACGTGTTTGTAAAGCCATACGTAAGGCATACTTTCCATTCGAATCAGAAGTTACACCAATGATACGTCCGGGAATATTACGTTTGAAGCTATCACGTGTAGCGAAGAATGCCGCATGCGGACCTCCGAATCCCATCGGCACACCAAAACGTTGTGAGTTACCGACAACAACATCTGCCCCCCATTCTCCCGGAGGAGTCAATAGCGCTAAGCTCATTAGATCCGCAGCAGCACATACCGTAATGTTTTTACCATGTGCAGCCTCAGCAAATGATCTGTAATCAACGATTGAACCGTCTGCCGCCGGATATTGTACAAATACAGCAAAAACGTCGTCTGTCAATTCCGATTCTTGAATAGCTGTGATTTTTAGCTCGATACCAAAAGATAACGCACGCGTTTTCAATACATCAATCGTCTGTGGATACGCATTTTCAGAAACCAAGAATATGCTTGCTTCTTTGTTTTTACGCGCTGAGTAAAGCATAAACATAGCTTCAGCTGCAGCTGTGGCTTCATCCAATAATGAAGCGTTTGCAATTTCCAATCCAGTAAAATCAGAAATAACGGTCTGGAAGTTTAACAGTGCCTGTAAACGACCTTGTGCAATTTCCGCCTGGTAAGGAGTATATTGCGTATACCATCCCGGATTTTCAAACACATTACGTTGAATTACACCCGGAAGGATCACGTCATAGTATCCTTGACCAATAAAAGATTTAAAAACTTTATTTTTCTCTGCGATTTCCGCTATCCGCTTTAAATAGGCAACCTCAGACAATGCTTTTGGAAGATTTAAAGGTTTTGGAGCGCGGATTTGAGAAGGGACCGTTTGGTCAATTAGCTGGTCAATTGACGATACGCCCAATTTGGCCAACATTTCATTCGCTTCAACTGGACTTGGGCCATTGTGGCGACTTTCGAATTTTTCTTGGAAGTGTATATTGCTCATGTGTGCAAAAAGTTAACGCTTATAGACAGTTAGCGACATAATAATTAGGTAATTAACTCTCTTATAAACAGTCGTTTTTTGGATGAGCAAAGATAGCAAAATAAATGACTGAAAACGAAGCAAAAAAGTGTATAAAAAGTCAGTTTTAACAACGGGTAGATGTGCAATCGATTGTCCTATATGTATTAAAATTCAAATAAAAACAAACAACCAAAGTTCATGTTGAAAATATACCAACCAAATCAAAGATAACTTAACAGAATAACAAAAAACGAAAGATTATGCTGTTATTTTTAAACCATCATTTTTTCTTTTTGAAGATATTCTTTTTGCAATGGCGCTGATTTTTCAATACATTAGTATAAGTACCAATTGTAAAGTGATTTCTGATACTGGTCAATGATTCAAAGGGATTTCACACATATCGCAGCATTGCTGAAAAATCGAAAAGAGAAATCAGGCTTTTACTGCAATGGGACTCGTACAAACCAAGAATATCATTCTTTTTAACAAATATAAACCAGCGAAGTAACGATTATAAATCATGAGAAAACAGGTAACAGACAGTGTACTCCTAGTAAGGCCCTCTGTCTTCCGCAAAAATGAGCAGACCGCAGTCAATAATTTTTTCCAAAAGGACATTGAAAACTTAAGCGGTGAAGATGTAAATAGGGAGGCACAAAGTGAATTTGATGCCCTTGTCAATGAATTGAAATCACACGGCATTCTAGTGACGGTCATTCAAGATGATGAAAAATCAGAAAGTCCAGACAGTATATTTCCGAACAATATTGTCTCTTTCCATCAGGACGGAAAAATTATCTTTTATCCGATGTTTGCCCCCAACCGTCGAAAAGAGCATTTATTGGACTTTGAAGGCCCATTGAAACAAAATGGTTACTACGTAAAGTTGATTAAAGACTTAAGCGAGGCCGAAAATAACAGACAATATCTAGAGGGGACCGGGGCCCTCGTACTGGATCGCACACACCGTATTGCTTATTGCGCACTGTCGGAACGCGCGGACCGCACCATGTTGGACGAATACTGCAAAACGGAAAATTATACTCCTATCGTCTTTCATGCATTTCAGACGGTCAATGGCGAACGCAGACCTATCTATCATACCAATGTAGTATTGGCCGTGGGAGAAGATTTTGCAATCTTATGTCCAGCTGCGATTGATAATCAATCCGAACGGGAAGGGTTGTTAAAGAAATTAAAAGAAACCGGAAAAGAAATCATCGAGATCAATGAGAACCAACTGGAAAATTTTGCTGCAAACTGTCTTCAGGTAAGAAATAAATATGGAAACCGCTTTATAGTATTAAGCGATAAAGCATTATCCTCCTTGACCCTTTATCAAACGGCACAATTGGAAAAACATGGAAAAATCATCCATCAGGATTTACATGTTATTGAAACCTGTGGCGGAGGTAGTGTCCGTCATATGATGGCTGAGGTATTCCTTCCAAAAGAAAAAGTGATGAATGCTTAAGGCATTCATCACTTTTTGAAACTCAAATTCCATCAGGTCAATACAGCTATTGAAGCTCTTTTTTTACTAATTTGTTGATCTTTCTTATTTCTGAATCTGATATTACATTAGACATGTTGCCCCTTTATTGTTATTTTTTTGATTCAATTTCAAAAAGGACATGTCGATCTAATTAGATAGCCATGTCCCGCTTTTTTAAAACGTTTAGAAAGAATAACGTAATCCCAGCTGGAATTGGTATGGGTTGCCAGAGGGGGTAACGATACCTGAATTATTTACATTGTAATTAAACTGCTGTTTGGCAACATCAAAAGGGATCAGCTTTTCCCCAGCAGCATCTTTCCCGCCTAAGGCATACAGATTTTGATTGCCTAGAGACTCATTTATGCCCCAAGTTTTCTTAAACAAGTTGGCAACGTTGAAAAGGTCTCCTGATATTTCCAACGCATGATTTTTATATAGATTGAATTTTTTGGCAATCCGCAGATCTATTAAACCATAGAAACCATTCACCCCACCATTACGTTCCGCTATTTTACCCTGATATTTCTTGATATAATCTTTAAGACTCTGACTCGCTTCTGGATTATTCAACAGATTATTCAACCCGGTGACCAGCTGTTTTGAAGTATTCGGATTATTCGGGTCAAAGATAAAGGCCAGATCATTGTCTCCGGCGACAAAGTCTCCATTGATATTACCGCCTGCGAGTAAACTATACCGTGTCCCGCCGATCCCTGAGTAGCGAACGCCGATACTAACCCCATAAAATGTTGGCAAAGTTCCGTAAATAACAATCTTATTACGGAATTGATTGTTCGAATAGCTCATCTTGCTCAAATCGCGAGGATCATCCTTCACAGCTAGGGATAAAGTAGCCGTATTGGCCACATTCCCGTTGAAGGAAGTATTGTCTTTCGCATCGTTCCAGGTATAACTAACCGAGATCGTTCCATCCTTATAATACTGATAACTTGCATCAAATACGACGGCAAATTGGTTGACTTTGCCCTCAGAATTCAATTCCAAAACCCGACCAAACTTATCTGAAATCCTTCCTTTTTTCCAATCCGGAGCTCCATCGACGATGGATGCCGCAGGAACGAATACACCTCTATTATCTTCATTTGCTAGCCTAAAGAAAGGATCTTTCACCATATTACGATCTACATACATATAATTATTACGTCCCAAATTCATATACCCAGAAAGGCTTGCCTTCAACTTTTCTGTGAAAAAGTGCGTATAAGATAAATTTGCTTTATACACGACCGGGATTTTGGCGTCGGGACCATAAGTGTTGATGGTCGGGACCTGAAACTGGGCTAAAGCAGGTGTGGATGATGGATCCTTTCTGTAGTCGACAAAATTTGGTGTAGGTACATCCGCACCGCGAACATCAACAGTAGCAAAATGCTTCCCATCAAAAGTAAGGTTATTGATCGTCATGTAATTATTGATATCCGAGGCAAATATGCCTCCACCCACTCGAAAGAAATCCTTTCTTTCTTCGTTCACATCCCAGGTCATTTGGAAACGCGGTTGCACCACAAAAGACTTGAGTTTATGATCCGTACGGACACCGACTTCTCTTAGCAATTCTTCATTCAGAGGAGAGGTAGGATAATGTCCGTAATCCAATCGCAAACCGGCGACCAGGTCCAATCCCTGTGCTAGCTTGGTTTGCAATTGTCCATACACACCAGCATTGAATATCTTACCGACCACTGCCGGATCACTCATCAAAGGAACTTCACGATAGTAAGCATATGGCTTCATGTCGTCAAAGTTCTGCATAGCCGTTTTTCCATCACTTGGTCTAAAGTGGAAGCGACCATTAACCTCACTTCCGTAAATGGAATTTGCGTGGGTATACATCAGATCCACACCAAAGGTGTAATTGATATTATCGGTACTGTAATAGATATTATCGACAAGCTGAAATACATTATTTTTAAAAGATTCTTGCGCAAAACGATGCCCGCCCAATTGCAATGTGGTCTTTTTATCTTCCCCGGCAACTTTGGAGACCGCATCTTCTACAATTGCACGTGGAATATTCTGACCGGGTAAAAGGTCTCCCGGACTACTTTTCTGATAGGTATAGAGATGTTGTACTTTTAGCTCATTGGTTACCTTAGGGGAAATGGTGGTACGTAAAGTAGCCAATAGGCTATTGTCAATATTCTTGTCATTTCCGTAAGATTCATATAAAGTAATTGGCTTGTTGTCTTGTAGCCCAAGCTTATTGTTGTCACTTGTAAAGTTATTACGGATTGTCAATAAGTTTTTGTCATTGATTTGCCAGTCAATCCGCCCAAAAATAGCATCAGAGCCTCTTTTCTTGTCAAAAGCACCATATTGGCGTTCGTTCCCTAATCCGTACTTTTTCCGCCCGATATTGACAAATTCATCCAATGTCGCGTTTGTAACATTAAATCTTTTTTCATCGGCTTCAGAGTTGATATCAGCAATAATCAAGGGACGGGAGTCTTGCTGATGATCCCAAGCAACAAAATAATGGAGTTTGTCTTTTATAATGGGACCACCCAAAGTAAAGCCATATTGATAAGTGGAAAAATCGTTGCTTCGTTTGTTTCCCCGAATATCGTATGGGCTGGACAACCAATCTGCTCGCGAATATAACCAGGCACTGCCCTGAGTTTTATTTGTACCTTGTTTCGTCACTGCACTGACTGTTCCACCCCCGGCCCTGCCATAGGTTACATCATATTGGTTGGTCACGACTTTAAACTCTCGGACTGCTTCGATAGAAATCGAAAAAGGAGCACCACTCCGGCTTGTTGTCGAACCCGCAGAAGTTGGATTTTTTGCGTTCATACCATCAATGGTAAAATTGGTAGAAGACCCGAGCTGACCACCAATATTATCGCCCTTGCTCAACGGAGATAGATCCATCAAGGAAGTAAAATTACGTCCATTGACGGGTAGTTTTGCAATATCTCGGGCTGTTACCGCGGTTGCTGCACCTAAGTTCTCTATTTTATTCTTCAAGGTGCTTACACCCGTTAACTCGACCGTCTCCAGTACATTTGAAGCATTCTGAATTGGAATATTTAACCGGATCATATCGCCTTGATTTAGTGTGAAGCCCGAACGAACCTGCTCACCATAGCCGATATAAGTAACTTTAATGATATACGGACCTCCTAATGGAAGCTCCTTGAAATTGAAATCGCCATTGGCATTGGTAGATGTTTTGGTGGTAAAACCCGTAGATTCGTTACGAACCTCTACTGAAGCTCCATGAACCCCTTTGTTATTCTCGTCCGTAATTTTTCCGGAAAATCCTGCCTGAGTTGTTTGAGCATACAAACCTGTTCCTATCGCAATGGCACAAGTCGTAAGTAATATTTCTTTCATTTAGTTGTTGGTTGTGATATGGCAACAAAACTACTTCGATAGTATTAACAGAAGCTAAACGAAATATTATGAAATTATAAACAAAACACTACAAAACATTTTAAGAAAAAACAACGAAGCAAAAAGCAAAGAAAATAGAAGATTAGTCATAAAAAAAGTCAGTAAAATACCGACTTTAATATAAGATTGTAAATTTAAAATCCAGGGGATTAAAGTATTTATAAAGATCTCTAAAGAGGTTATCACCATATTTTACATACAACAAGGCAAAGTTTTCCGATCGCTCCTGTAGGCCCCCTCCGGGAAAGAGCTTTTCTTTTACATTGTCTATATCTGCCAATGCGTGCTGATGATTTCGTTTTTCTGCTTTCATCAACTTTTTTTCCAGATTGTTCATCGCCTTTTTCAAGCGAGCTTTTATCGCCTCGGTGCTGGGTCCCAGACTCGGGTCAATTTTGTGTGTACGTAATCTTATCTTTCCAAAGATCGCATTCAGTTCCATCCATTCATCATTAAGGTTTAATCTTTCCTTGGTATGACGACGTACATACTCCTTCTTCAAAACCTCTGCTGGCCGGAAGATACTTTTGAAGGTTAGATCCACACGGAAAAGCTTTGCGGCCACATTATCTTCGGTAATCATTGCTGAATTTCGCGGAATCAGGATGGGGAAGTCTATTTGGTACTGATCAAAATTAGATTTCAGTTGCATCCAATAGACCATTTCAGCGCCACCGCCGATATAGGCTAAATTAGGAAGGATAATTTCCTGATACATCGGACGCATCACCACATTTGGACTAAAACGCTCAGGATAGGCATCTATTTCTTTTTCCAGCTCTTCCTTAGTAAAATATATATTTTGATGCAGAACCTCATATCGGCCGTCTGCAGTCAGAACCAAGCGTTCTCTAAATTCATCGGTCAGATAAAAGAAGTTGATCTCCCGCGCATGCACCTGTGTAGAAAAACCCTTTGATTCCAGTTCTTTCGACCTCTCCGTGATAGCTTTAAAGCTATTTTCGGATAAAATATCCGTTTTGATAATCGGTTTAAATAACTCCTTCAATTCTTTATCATCGGCATCAACAATCAAAAGACCATAGGCTTTAAAAAGTTCGTTCACCATATAACGTGTCGCGTCGGCCAACCTCGTGTGCTTCAGGTAAGCTTGCTCCACAATACCCGTGAGCTTAGCAGAATTTTCAGAAAGACCAAGGATATTGGTGTACTGCTTTACCGCATCGACAATTGAAGCTATATCCATACGCCCTGTGGCCGATACCGCAGGTGTCTCCCAAGCTATTTTCTTTCCGTAGACTTTTGTATGATTAATTTCTTCAAAATCGTGATCTTCAGTTGCCATCCAATATACCGGGATAAAGTTTTTGTCCGGATATTTGGCATGCAAGTCTTCGGATAGACGTATTGCCGTCATGATCTTAAATATGAAGTACAAGGGCCCTGTAAAGATGTTCAATTGGTGGCCCGTAGTGATCGTATAGGTATTCTCCTGCAACAACAAATCCATATTTTCGGCGACAGCAGGAGAATCCTGCAACAATGCCGCATACTGAGCTTTTAGGCGCTCCACGAGAATGGTGCGGTGGTCAAAATGTTTTTTTTCGTGCAATTGCTTCTCAAAACCGTCAAATGTAGGCCAGTGTCCAACAAACGGTTTCAGCGCCTCGTCATGAGCCAGATAGGCCAACAATGTTTTTGAGAAACTGTTTGTCTCACTATATTCGATATAAGTTGCTTTCATATATGCTTATTGTACGATATACAAATGTATTTAGTTTGAGCAGACAAAATACTGATTTTTAATAAAAAGCTCATTCCACTTTTAAATTATATCATTCTATTGACAAATGTCCAAATAAAACCCTTATACCTTCACCGGCACCAACAGCGACATACATCCACAGCAGGTTTTCCCTGACAATTCAAAAAAAGAGCCTCCCTTGTATTTCGGGAGGCTCTTCCATATATTCTTAATGACTTTCATCGGTCAATCGCGTATTATTTTTTCACAATTTCGCCATAGAGATCGAAATCCTCCGCACGATCTATTTTTACCTGAACAAAATCTCCGATCCGCGCATAGGAATCAGCTGCTGAAATCAAGACCTCATTGTCCACTTCCGGAGAATCATATTCTGTCCGTCCGATAAAATAATCTCCATCCACACGATCAACCAGTACTTTATAGGTATTACCGACTTTCGATTGATTAATCTCATAAGAAATGCCTTGCTGAACCTCCATAATAGCTTCAACCCGTTCTTCTTTTATTTCTTGTGGAACATTGTCCTCCAATGTATGTGCATGGGTCTTTTCCTCATGGGAATAGGTAAAACAGCCCAAACGGTCAAAACGAGTTTCCTCCACCCATTCCAACATCTCTTGAAAATCCTGCTCAGTCTCGTCGGGGTATCCGCAGATTAATGTCGTACGCAACGCGATATCAGGCACTTTGTCCCGGATCGCATTGACAAGGTCGATCTGTTTCTGTTTGGTTGTCCCTCTACGCATAGACTTCAACATCGGGTCTGAGATATGCTGCAATGGCATATCCAGGTAATTACAGATATTTGAACGCTCATTCATTGCATCCAAAATATCCATTGGAAATCCAGAAGGATAGGCATACTGTAAACGGATCCACTCAATACCATCTACATCGGATAAATGACGCATCAAATCGGAAAGATTACGTTTACCATAAATATCCAATCCATAATAGGTTAAATCTTGCGCTATTAAAATTAATTCTTTGGTTCCATTTGATGCCAAAAATTTCGCTTCCTTAACCAAGTCATCAATTGATTTGGAAACATGCTTACCTCGCATTAATGGTATTGCACAGAATGAACATGGGCGGTTACAACCTTCCGCGATCTTAAAATAAGAAAAGTGGGAAGGAGTCGTCAATAAGCGTTCACCCAATAATTCATGGCGATAGTCTGCTCCGATAGAAGAGAGTAAATCAGGCAAATCATTTGTCCCAAAATAGGCATCCACACTCGGAATTTCAGCTTGCAGTTCTGGCTTATAACGTTCCGAAAGACATCCAGTAACAATCACCTTATTGATCTTACCTTGATCCTTTAATTCTGAATATTGTAAGATTGCATCAATAGACTCCTGTTTAGCATTGTCGATAAAACCACAGGTATTGATGACAACAATATCATTCTCCTGTATATTTGAGGCCTCATGGACAACTTCCATCTGATTACCTTTCAACTGGCCCATCAGCACTTCACTATCGTGAATATTTTTCGAACAGCCCAAAGTAACGACGTTTACACGCGGTTTATTGAACAAAGGGACAGGTTTCGTATATTTTGTCTTCATATGATTAGAAGGGTTTGTCAAGAAAAAAAAAGGGGCTGATTAATCATCATGCACAGCAAAGAATGACAACCTTATTTCTGACAATAATTTTAATTTTCTATTTGAAAAGGGAGTCTACAAATTCCTTTTTATTAAATAATTGGAGATCGCCTATTTTTTCGCCTACACCGATGTATTTCACTGGGATTTTGAACTGATCGGATATCCCTATAACAACACCGCCTTTGGCTGTTCCATCCAATTTCGTCAGTGCCAAAGCGTTTACATCAGTCGCCTGGGTAAATTGCGTACATTGTTCTATGGCATTTTGACCTGTAGAAGCATCTAAGACCAATAAAATTTCATGCGGAGCGCCGGGAACGACTTTTTGCATGACATTTTTAATCTTGGTCAATTCATTCATTAGACCCACCTTATTATGTAGACGGCCTGCCGTATCAATAATACAGACATCTTCCCCATTTGCAACAGCAGACTTAACCGTATCATAAGCGACCGAAGCGGGATCTGAACCCATTGCCTGTGCTACAACGCGCACTCCAACACGCTCGCCCCATAACCTAAGCTGATCTACAGCCGCGGCGCGAAATGTATCTGCTGCACCTAACACGACTTTACTTCCAGCTTGCTTGAGCTGATGGGCAAGTTTGCCTATTGTTGTCGTCTTACCAACACCATTCACTCCGACGACCATAATGACATAAGGTTTATGATCTCCGTAATTGAAGTTTTCAAAATCTGAGCTGTTATTTTCGGCAAGTAAGGTTTGAATTTCTTCTTTCAGTAAATTGTTTAGCTCTGAAGTGGAGACGTATTTATCTCGGGCAACACGCGCTTGTATGCGGTCTATGATTTTTAAAGTCGTCGTAACCCCTACATCAGAAGTAACCAAAACTTCTTCCAAATTATCAAGCACATCGTCATCTACAGTAGATTTACCCACTACAGCTTTCGTTATCTTGGAAAGAAATCCTTCTTTGGTTTTTTCCAAACCCTTGTCTAAGGCTTGCTCTTCTTCTTGTGTTTGCGGCTTTTTCTTAAAAAAATCAAATAATCCCATGGAGTGTTTAGTGAAAATTGATGTCCAAATATAAACAAATGTCCTCAACAAAAAAAGCCCTTTCGGTAGGATACCAAAACGGCTATTTTTATCGAATTCTTTTTAAAGAAAAACTTTAAAAAAGGAAAATGCTACTAGTTATTTTTTTGAGCTTCTGCAAGCACGTCTTTCACTTTATCGTTGTGAACCATACCTTCTTTGAAAGTATACGCGCCAGTTTTTGCAGATTTAGTAGTAACAATAACCTTTGTAAATTCTTTACCGCCACCTTTTTGTAACGATGCAACTGCTTTCTTTGCCATGGTATTTAAATATTTTTACTCAGCCCGCTATTTGCAAGTGCTAAGAATGGGTGAATTACTTAATTTCTTTATGAACAGTAACTTTTCTCAATACTGGGTTGAATTTTTTCAACTCTAAACGCTCAGTTGTGTTCTTTTTGTTTTTAGTAGTGATGTAACGAGACATTCCCGGAAGACCACTTTCTTTGTGTTCAGTACATTCTAAGATAACTTGTACTCTATTTCCTTTTTTAGCCATTGTTTTACTTTATTTTGAACCCTAATATAGGATTGAAATTCATGAATAATCTTAATGTAACAGGCGATAAATCAATATTAAATTGATCCTTTAACGATAAATTTATTGATCGCAGCTGTAATGCCGTTCTTGTTGATAGTCTTGATAGCAGAAGTAGATACTTTCAACGTAATCCAACGATCTTCTTCTGGAATGTAAAAACGTTTAGTTTGTAAATTTGGATAGAATTTACGTTTAGTTTTAACGTTTGAGTGAGAAACGTTATTTCCTGTTAACGCCGCTTTGCCTGTTAAATCACAAATTCTTGACATGATATTATCTTTTTTGTTGTCTTTATTACAATATGTTAATCCTTTGCACTCTCTGCAAAGAGTTTGCAAATATCTATATTTTTTTTTAGATAAGCAACAACATTATGGGAATTATTTTTAAAAATAGTTCTACACAGGAAGGGTGTGGGCAAAAATAAAGCATTTTATTGTATTATATTTGCTCTGTAAACAAAAATAGTTTTCAACAATTCACATTTATGAACAAATATCTTCGCAAGGGCCTAAGAGAAATAATCATCGGCGCGTTGTTCGTTATCCTAGGTTATTACCTGATGGAGCAACGATCTAACTGGTACAAGTTAGCCATGATCATCGGAGTTATTACATTTGGTATTGGTTTTCTCACATTAATCTATCGAATGATTCGAAAAGTGGACCGCAATGCAATTATTGAAATGCGCGAAGAGGCTCATAAGGAGGAAATTCATAAAAAAGAAAAGGAAGGGGATGCTGAACAAAACTAGAGGTATCGTCTTAAAAACAACGAATTATTCGGAAAGCAGCCTCGTTGCACAGATATACACCGAATCCTTTGGTATGCAATCGTACCTCATTGCCGGCGCACGTAAGCCAAAGGCTAAAATCAAAGCCAATATCTTACAACCGTTGCATCTACTTGAAATTATCGCAACTCATAAGGATAACGGATCATTACAACGTATTTCCGAAGCCCGACAAACGCCGGTATTACAAGAAATACCTTACGATATTATAAAAAGCTCGCTTGCCCTGTTCTTAAATGAAATCCTGTACAAAATATTGAAAGAACAGGAAAGTGATCCTCATTTATTTGAATTCATCCATCAGTCTATCCGATGGTTAGATGAAACTCACTTAAACCTCGCCAATTTTCATCTCGTATTTCTAATCAAACTGACGCGCTTTCTTGGATTTTACCCAACGGCATCCAAACAGGTCCTGCCCTATTTTAACTTACACGAAGCAACATTTTCAAGCAGTCTTCCAGAACATCCACTTGTACTTCAAGAACCACATACCTCAATTTTTCGGAGTTTAATAACATCAGAATACTCAAATTGTGATCGCATCAAAATGTCCAGTACAGACAGACAATTTTTATTGGAAAAATTACTGGATTTCTACCGTCTTCACCGCACAAACTTCAAGGAGATAAAATCGCTGTATATTCTGGAAGAGATTTTTCGATAAAACATCTGTCCTTATATTCTCCTTCGAAAGAGCGGTCTATTTTCTGTCAGGACCAATCCGAGGAATGTTTCGTATAAATAAACGCACCCTGTCCATTCAAGTTTCAACAATGCCCCTAGCTCAACTATTTATCCATAATAATTGTTTTCCCAGATAAATTCTTGGTACATTTATTGTAACAGAACTATATTAACAATTGATTTACTAACACATATTTTTCACCTAAAAATCTTAAAATTATATGGAAATTAAAGATTGGTTTTTAAAAGTTGTAAGAGATAACTATGCAAATTTTAATGGACGTGCTCGTCGTAAAGAATACTGGATGTTCTTTCTGGCAAATGTTATTATCGGCGTAGTATTCGGAATTCTCGGTCAAATTGCAAGTGTATTTTCTTACATTTCATACCTTATAAGTTTGGCGTTGCTTATTCCGGGCATTGCCGTTGCTGTACGAAGATTACATGACACGAATAAATCAGGTTGGTTTTTATTATTGGGTCTTATTCCATTAGTCAACTTATACTTAATTTATCTGATGGTCATTGAAGGCGACAAGGGGCCTAATCAATATGGTCCGGATCCAAAGGCAGAGGAAAATGGAACAAACCATCCATTCAATCAGCCACAAGATCCATTTGGTTCTTCACAACCGAATAACTCCTTTGGAAGTTCACAGCCTGCACAAAATACCGGGAACAATGATCCGTTTGGAAATTCACAAACGCCTCCTGCGCCTTCAACACCACCTGCAGATAAAGATCCATTTGCATAGGTCGTTCTAACGGAACAAAAAAAGAGCTTTCATTGTAGTGAAAGCTCTTTTTTTGTTTTTTCGAATGCGAAATTTTCCGCGAAAGCGAAATTCAGCCAGATCAATGTCTGTGTTTCTTTTTCTGTTGTCCGGGAGCAAAGTCTCTTGCAGACTGTTCGCCATAATATTTTTTTGCCTGACCAGGGGGCATACCTTTTGGTCCACCTTTATGCCCGTGCCTATGATGTGTGGAATAACATGCAGACATGGAAATTGCCACCACAACAGAGAAGATCAATACTAAAGTACGTTTCATGTTAAACTATTATATTTAAGCGTTGTGAAACAATTATCAGTCCAAATTATGCATGCAATAAAAAAGCCCATGCGGATCGCATAGGCTTTTTCACAATAAATATATCTTGAATCTAATTAGATAACTCTTACATTTACCGCATTAAGACCTTTACGGCCTTGTTCAACTTCGTAAGATACATTGTCATTCTCACGAACTTTGTCAATTAATCCAGAAACGTGAACAAAAATCTCGCTCTCGCCTGAATTAGGGATGATGAAACCGAAACCTTTGGTCTCATTAAAGAATTTTACTTTACCTTCTTGCATGGCACTATTTTATTAATTTCCCTAAAGGTATAGAAATAAAATCAAAAATCTTAACGTTTTTATTTTTTTTATCCGTTAAACTATTTTGTCTACTTTGGCTCCAATCTTGTAGCATTGCGACAATAGCAATCGTATTATTATAAAACTTTAAGATAGTAAAACATGAAAAAAATATTATTAGGACTGGCTTTTTTAGGTTTGATGACAAAACTAAACGCTCAACAAATGGTAAATAAAGAATTTGTATCCACAGTGGGTCGCGCAGAGGAAGAAGTGACTCCGGACATCATCTATATAGATGTTACACTAAAGGAATTTTATGACAATGGAAACACCAAGAAAAAGGTTGCCATAGACAAGTTAGAAAAAGATCTCTTCGACTCTGCAACAAAAGCCGGTGTTAAAAAAGAAGATTTTACAATCCAGAATATCTGGAGTTATAATACACCGGAAAAAAAGAAAAAGGATACGGACATCTTGCTTTCCAGACAATACCGCATCAAGGTTACCAACTTAAACAACTTAGATCAATTGTTGGACGGTGTAGATAAAGCAGGTATCCAGAGTACCTACATCAGCGAATACGATTATTCGAAGAAAAAAGAGCTTGAAAAGACCTTAAAAACGAAAGCTGTATTGGATGCGAAGGCGAATGCGCAGATTCTTGCCGAAGCAGCAGGACAAAAAATTGGTAAGGCGATCGTGCTTTCGGAGACACCACAACAAATTATTTTTGGTGTTCAACCCATGATGCGCAATGCAATGTACAAAGGCGCCATGGCTGAAATGGCAGACGACGCCGGTGGAAATGGTCTTGACTTAAATATCAGACCAATGAAAGTGACAAGCGAAATCAGCGCTTCTTTCGAACTATTGTAATCATGCATAGAGAATTATCTCCAGAAGATAAAAAGAAACAGATAGACCAAGATTTCGGTTGGATCAACCGAATATCTTGGTTAATGGATAATCAGTTCAAGATTGGCAATTTCCGGTTCGGATTGGATCCGATCTTGAATCTGATTCCTTTGGGCGGTGCGGTAGCCGGCTTTGGCACATCACTGGTTTTGGTCATTGCCATGTGGCGAAATGGGGCTAGCCCAAAACTGGTCATCCGTATGCTACTCAATATTACCCTCGACGCAATCTTGGGGAGTATCCCGTTCCTGGGCAATATTTTCGACTTTTACAGCAAAGCCAACGAAAAAAACATCAAACTTCTACGCGAACACTATTATGAGGGCCGACACAAAGGTTCGGGTATCGGCATTGTCCTGACGATAATATTGATGCTATTTATCTTAATAGCTGGCACCTGTTACCTCATCTGGATGTTCTTTTCCTGGGCATTTTCCCTGCTAAATGGGATTTCTTTTTAAGATCCCGCCCTTTTTACTCCACCTTCTGTCCGCCATAAAAACCTCCATACAAAAACAATTGTGCATATCCAATATCTATTTAATAATTTTGATAACGATAGATCCTGTTTTGCCCCGATCTCTCAACATTAATTTTAGCATTAAAAAATGAGTAAAAAAAGAATATTTGCCCTACTTCTGGTTGTCATCATGCTAGCGGCCATCCTAACAAACCCAAGTAAAGAGGAACATGAAAAAATCGTCCGTGCAAAAGCTGAGCAATTATTAAAAAGCCAGCTCCATGCGAAAGACCAAGCCTTTTTCGGATTGGGGATGCAACTTTTCGGAAATAAATTAGTGGACGATTTTGTCAAAAATTCGATCGTTGTAGACAACTACTATCTCTTTTCCCTAACCAAGATCAAATGGCAGGGAAAGGAACAAATTATAGGTGGCGGTGCTTTTAAGCAGATTTGGCTGAGTCCCAAGATTGATGAAAAAGCAGATGAAATTATTGCCGCATTGAAAAAAATCTAATATGTCCTTAGAAATTCTTTACGAAGATGAATCCATCGTGGCGATCAATAAGCCGCATGGTCTTTTGGTACACCGTTCATCCATTGCGCGTGACACGTCCGAATTTGCCCTCCAAATACTACGTGATCAGCTCGGGAAAACGGTGTATCCCGCTCATCGCTTAGACCGTAAAACTGCTGGTGTACTCCTGTTTTCACTAAACAAAGAAACGGATCAATACCTACAAAAAAGTTTTCAGGAACATCAAATAGACAAAAAATATCTCGCTGTGCTCAGAGGCTTCGCCCCTGAGGAAGGGCTGATTGATTATCCATTAAAAAAAGAAAATGGGACCATACAGGAAGCCCAGACATCATTCCGGTTATTAGCGAAGAGTGAACTCGATATTCCTTTCGGGAAATTTCCGACCTCACGTTACAGTCTTGTCGAAGCCAACCCACTTACTGGCCGTATGCATCAATTGCGACGTCATTTTGCGCATATCTTTTATCCCATCATCGGCGACCGGCCACACGGCTGTAATAAGCAAAATAAATTCTGGAAAGAGAACTACGAGATGGATACCATGCTACTGCATGCCTCCGAATTATCCTTCAAACATCCGCTGTCAGCTGAGACTGTTCATATAAAAGCAGCAATCCAATCCGATTTTCAGAAAGTACTTGGAATCTTAAACATACACGGATTATGTTAAAACTAATTCTCGAAGCATTTATCAGCATATCCGGCATCGCGGCAGCATCTGGGATTGTCTACCATAATGATGAGCTCCATATCGTCTCGGACAACAGCAATTACCTCTATAACTACAACCTTGCTCAGCAACGCTTATCCAAAACAGTCTTATTGGAAGCTGAGCCCATGGAAAATATAAACAAAGCGAATAAAATGGATCTTGAATCCATCACATTCGATGGCTACCGCTACTATCTCTATGGTTCAGGATCGACGGAAAAAAGAAACAATCGCTTTATCTGGGACGGAAAAAAGGTCCTACAGGAAGACTATCGTAAAATCTATATGCATTTAATGCAGAAATTTGGGATAAGCAAAGCGGACTTTAACATCGAGGGCGTGGTTCATATGGATGACCGGATATTGTTTTTTAATAGAGGAAATGGCCCCAAAGGCATCAATGCGATTTTAGAATACAACAGTAAAGCGGAAGGTAAATCGCGATGTATTCCAGTCGACTTACCTAAGATAAATGGGATCAGTACCGGCTTCTCGGATGCCACACATGTTGGCGACGACATATATTTCATCGCGACTGCAGAAGATGCAAAATCGACCTATCTTGACGGCGAAATCGCTGGGTCTTTACTTGGAAAAATATCCGCAGACCTGTCTTCCGGGCCTGAAGTATTCCAGATCCCCGGAAATCATAAATTCGAAGGTATTACGCTCAAAGAGAAAACTGAGACGGGTTTAATCTTCCTTCTCTGTGAAGATACGGATACAGAAGAGGCTGAACTAACTGTTTATTCGTTGAAAGTAACGAATTAAATCGTTTGTTCTAAAATAGATTCAAAGCTAGGAATCACGTATATTTTATTAAATTTGCAACTGATTAAAACTTAATTTTTATGTTAAAAAATACTGCCCTTTCGGAGACGCACATTGCTTTAGGAGCAAAGATGGTTCCCTTCGCAGGCTTCAACATGCCGGTACAATATACCGGTATCAACGATGAGCACGAAACAGTTCGTACAGGTGTAGGAGTTTTTGATGTAAGCCACATGGGCGAATTCATCCTTAAGGGTGAAAAAGCCTTGGACCTTCTTCAAAAAATCTCTTCAAATGATGTATCTAAATTATATGACGGTAAAGTTCAGTATGCTTATATTCCGAATGAAACGGGCGGTGTAGTAGACGATTTCCTAACTTACCGCATAGACGACAAAACCTATTTTTTGGTTGTCAATGCCTCTAATATCGAGAAAGACTGGAACTGGATTTCCAAATACAATACCGATGGTGTGGAAATGAAAAATATTTCTGACCAGACTTCTTTATTTGCCGTTCAGGGTCCCAAAGCAGCTGATGCCTTACAATCGTTGACAGATATCGAGCTCGCGCCAATGGAATACTATACCTTTGCCAAAGGTACTTTTGCCGGGGTAGACAACGTATTGGTATCCGCTACAGGATATACCGGTGCCGGTGGCTTCGAAATTTATGTTGCCAATGAAGATGCACAAAAAGTTTGGGATGCTATTTTTGAAGCTGGAAAAGCTTACGGAATCAAACCGATCGGATTAGGTGCCCGTGATACCTTACGTCTAGAAATGGGTTTCTGCCTTTATGGAAATGACATTGACGACAATACTTCGCCTTTAGAAGCTGGGTTAGGTTGGGTAACGAAGTTCACGAAAGACTTTGTAAACTCCGCTGCGCTTAAAGCTGAAAAAGAAGCTGGACTTAAAAAGAAACTGGTTGGGTTTGAAATGATCGACAGAGGCATCCCTCGTCATGATTATGAAATCGTAGATGCTGATGGCAATGTAATCGGTCGGGTTACTTCCGGAACGCAATCTCCGACATTGAAAAAATCGGTTGGTTTGGGTTATGTGGACATGGCATTTGCAAAAGACGGTACAGATATTTTTATTCATATCCGTAATCAAAAAGTAAAAGCTAAAGTAACAAAACCTCCTTTTGTAAAATAATAACCGGAGTAGAGAGAACATAAAAAAAAGAGCAGAAAACGATCGTTTTCTGCTCTTTTTTTTATAAGTAAGAAACTGGCTTATTTATTTTTTCCCTTCGCCTGTTTAGCGGCATATTGCTGCTTTTTCTCGCGATCTTTCTCCTGAATCACCACTTTTATGCGTTTGCTTAAGACAACCTTAAGGTAAATCAGTACCACCAAAAATGCGATTGACAATCCGGTCACCAACATATTTCCGGCTTTATAGCCTTCAAATCCACAATACGCCAAAAATACAATGGCCAAGTTCAATACAATATTCAGTATAAAATATTTTGTCATATTACTTTTTTGTTAATCCCAGCACACGCGGCCGCCACACAAAGAAATAGAAAACTCCACCGATAATATTGAGCAATACGATAGCCAATGCCATCAACATCCGCTCACTGTTGGAAATCGTCCTGGAAAGCATAATTTCCCGTAAGGCCAATATCACCCACAAAAGAGACAATAAAATAGAAAGGCTGCCTAATATGGGGAAAATACCTAAGCTTAATAGCCGGGCGAATAGGGCTACAATATAAAAAGCAAGACTAAACAAGAAAGCCTGTTTAGTCTGATGCTCCAAATTTTTCATATTAATAAACGTCTAACTCTGGATCGATTTCCTCTTTCCAGGCCAAGATGCCGCCTTTTAAATTTGCTAGATTATCAAAACCTTGTTGTTCCAACAACATAATTGCCTGTGCCGAACGTTTTCCGGAACGACATTGAACGATAACTGGTTTATCCTTCGCAATCTTATCTGCTTCGATCAGGATTCCTGATAGTGGAATATTCAAACCATTCAAATTTGAAACTTCATATTCAAATGACTCACGCACATCAATCAGTTGAAAATCTTCGTTGTTATCGATCTTATTCTTTAATTCTTGTACAGATACTTCTTTCATTGTCAAATAATTTATACCCAAACTTAGATAAATTAGTTTTGATATGCAATTTAATTGTGTCGCATATAAAAACGAATTTATCGATCTCTCCTCTACCCCTAAGAATCTTTAATATAGAGGAAATATATTACATTTTTTTCTGAATTGTCTGTCTTTAAAGGCCATCAGGAACTTTCATTCCCGTAGCTAATTCAATGCAACCACCAGAGTTTCATTGATTGCATCTTTTTCCTGAACGGCAATAACCGCCTTCGTTTAAACTTTTATAGTCTTGAGTTTAATGATGATAGGCCATTATCGACGGCCGGCGTGAATTTCCACTAAAATTACAGCTGAAATTATTATCTTCATCCGAACATTACTAACTTTATGAATTCAGTACCTAGAATATTTTTAGCCTTATCATTAATTACGCTATCTACCATTACATTTGGACAGCAGGTGATTTCCGAACAACAGCGTCAAGATGTGAGCCGTATCTTAAATACTCTGGCTTCGGATGATATGCGTGGGCGATCAGCTCTGACAAAGGACATTGAGCCAGCGGCAGATTTTATCGCAAAAGAGATGCAAAAGGTTGGTCTGGTACCTTATGCAAAAGGGGCGTTTAGACAAACATTCCAACTGGACAGGCTCTCACCCAAAAACAATACCGCAACCGTCAATAAAAAAACCGTCCCTGCGGAGCATATCATATCACTGGGGAACCATGCGGACCTTAAATGGGATGAAAAGAGCGCTATTAAGGTAGTTCATATTACATCCGATGCTGATTTTGCCCAGGCTTTTCGCGAACAGTCCTTGTCTAAGGAAAATACGCTTGTACTGGTAGACCCTTCATTTGAAGCTTCTTTTGTTCGTTTTGGCCAAATGCTCAACAAACCCAAATTTATTGAAGATCCGGGCACACAAAAACCTTCAATAGTCTACCTGCTGACAAAGGAAAAACCAAAAACGTTCCATATCCATATCGAACGGGACCTCCAACACTTCCCGCTTTTTAACGTTGCTGGAGTTATTCCCGGAAAAAGTAAACCAAATGAGTATGTAATCTTTTCAGGGCATTATGACCATATTGGCATATTGCCAGCTGTGGGACAAGATTCAATTGCCAACGGAGCCGATGACGATGCCTCGGGAGTAACAGCGATGCTGACCCTAGCAGACTACTATAAGAAGAAAAATAACAATGAAAGGACTCTTATTTTTGTGGCATTTACAGCCGAAGAGCTCGGCATGTATGGTTCAAAATATTTTTCTAATCATATCGATGCGGATCAGGTCGTGGCGATGATCAACATGGAAATGATCGGAAAAGATTCAAAATTTGGGCCCAATACAGTCTATATAACAGGCTATGATCAATCTGACTTAGGTAAATTAATGCAGGAAAACCTAAAGAATACGACCTTCAAGTTTTATCCTGATCCTTACACAAAGCAAAATTTATTCTATCGCAGTGATAATGCAGTGTTAGCGGCAAAAGGTGTTCCCGCACATTCATTTTCTACTTCCCAAATGGACAAGGATGAATATTACCACACGGTAAAGGATGAAGTCGCGACGCTAAACGTTCAAAATATTATCTCCAGTATCGAAGCTATTGCGATTGGAGCTTCGGGTATTGTTGAAGGCAAGCAAACTCCTTCGCGTGTGGAAAAATTAAAAGACTAGAAAGAGTTGGTAGGATCTATTGTCCGCTGCATGACATAATCATTCAATACAAAGTCATAATAGGGAATATCAACAGTTTCGATAACCTGAAACCCCTGCTTCAAATAAAAATGATAAGCAGGGTTATTTCTATTGACATTGAGTTCCAAAATAATCTTGCCTTTGGTTTTTGCTTTGTCAATGGCAAAATCAATCAATGCTTTCCCAAAACCTTTTCCCTGTACATTGGGCATCAAATACAGCTTTTCAATACGAAGTTTGTCTGCAAAAGTTTTCAACGCAACAAAGCCCTGGCCGATACCATCTTCCTTCAGAATATAAAAAAACTGTCCATTTACCATTCCCTCAGCTAAGCCTTCAACGGTATAGCTTTTCTCCAGCATAAAATCAATCTGCTCTTTTGAAAGTATCTCTCCATAAGCATCTGGCCATATGATATGCGCCATGTTAGAAATACTACGGATATCTGTCTGTTCGGCTAACTCTATTGTTATCATGAGATTGTCTCTCCTATTAAAATATATTTTGATTTCGAAAATCCGAGCTTAAATAAGCCGTCCTCTTCTGTTTCATAAAGATCTTCACCTATTTTCCGAAGTCCTTCTGTCGTGATTTCTTCGCCTTGGGAGTCTATTTTTAGCTGCTCCCCACCCATCTTCCACTTTGTAAAACCGGTCGTGACAAAATAGTAGCGCATTCCTCGGGCCAATAATACCACATTGATCAGATCCAGGTAGCGCTGATAATGTACAAGACTTATTTGATCCGTAATAATATTGACCGCCTTATACTGATGTTCAATGAGATATTCAATGGCCGATTGTAAAAAACTATCGATATATGGAACTACTTTTAAATTCTCCTGTGCATAATTTATTTGGGACTGTGCAAAAACGATATCAAATTTGTATCCCCTGGCGTCCAATGGATCAACCATATTATTTTCTATGGCAATCGTTGGGCTCCATTCCAGCAATTGTCCCAAATCTTCTTCATCGATCAGAAAAAGATCTTCAATCAGCAGAGCAGGTTCCTGGTTCTCTCGAACGATATGATGCGATGACATTTCGAAAGATTTAATACCCTAATCTGCGCAAAGTGATGTAAGCCATCAACCCAGTACTGATTTCCAGCGAGGACTCATCGACATCGAATGTAGGTGTATGCACCGCAGAAGTTATTCCTTTCGCCTTATTTCCTGTACCTAATCGGTAGAAACAAGCATTGATTTCTTGCGAGTAGTAAGAAAAATCTTCCGCAGCTGGCCAAAGGTCCAAATCCACGACATTTTCTTTTCCGAGATATTCCTCTGCAAAAGTGCGCGCACTCTTAGTTAGTTCAGGGGCATTGATCAAAAATGGATAGCCTTTGCGAACTTCGAAGTCACAGGTAGCACCCATACTTTCGGCGATTCCGACAGCCATTTTTACCATTGCCTCATGTGCCTCAGCGCGCCATTGCTCATCGAATGTGCGGAATGTACCCTCGAGATAAACCTGGTCAGGAATAATATTTGTCGCACCATTAGCGATGATTTTGCCAAAAGACAGAACAGTGGGTGTACGCGGATCCGCAAAACGGCTTGCTATCTGCTGTAAAGCGGTAATAATATGCGCTGTGATCACAATCGGATCAATATTTTGATGCGGATGTGCACCGTGCCCCCCTCTTCCTTTTACGGTCATAAACAATTCGTCACAGGAAGCCATGTACTTACCTTCACGAAATCCGACCTTGCCAATTTCGATAAACGGCATTACATGTTGGCCTATGATAGCGGAAGGTGCGGGATTTTGTAATGCTCCTTCTTTGATCATAATGGACGCTCCGCCGGGCAAACGTTCTTCTCCAGGCTGCAAGATTAATTTCACCGTACCACCAAATTCAGCTTTCAGGCTATGTAATATCTTTGCGGTTCCCAACAACGAGGACGTATGCACATCGTGGCCACAAGCATGCATGACCCCCGGGTTATTAGATCCATAGGATCGTCCTCCAACTTCCTGAATAGGTAATGCATCCATATCCGCACGCAAGGCGATTACTTCATCTGAAGCAAGTTCACCTTTAATTAACGCCACGATACCTGTGTCTGCTTTTGCTTCGTAAGGGATGCCTAATTGATCCAGCTGCGCCTTTACAAATGCCGAGGTATTATATTCTTCAAAGGAAAGTTCAGGGTTTTGATGAAGATGTCTGCGGTTAGCAACTGTGTCTTCAAAATATTGATGGGCTAAGGCCAGGACTTTTTCTTTCGTACTTGCCATAAGGTTGTTTGATTTATTGATAAACAAAAACGCTTTCTGAAAATACGAAAACGTTACTAAAATATTGACGCAGCTCACGCATAAATGCATTCGCTTCGGAACGACTTCTAAAGTCGCCCACCTTCACCCGATAATTGGGTTCATCATAGGTGATATAGGTATCAACATCTTTATACATTCCCCGGAAACGAGTTTGCTCCGAAAAAGCTTGGTTTCGACTGGCTCCAGCAAAGATCTGCACGCGAAAACCTCTCACCTTGACGCGTGTTGCAGCAGATCGTACAACAGGTTTAGAAGGCACTGTCGTGGTTTTGCTTTCGACAGGATTGATTCCCATTGCTGCCCTAAAATTTTGAAGCTGTGTAATCAAAGAATCTTTGGTTACCATCACTCCACCCTTTTCCTGTGCTTTTACGTGAACGATCGTAAATAGCACAAATGCATGTATGAAAATCAATCCTCTCTTCAGCATAGTTTAACTTTTCTTATCGATTAGTTATTTGCGCCGTGGCAATTTTTATATTTTTTACCGGAACCACAAGGACATTCGTCGTTGCGTCCCACTGTATTCTCGTTACGAACAGGTTCTTTTGGACCATCATTCATATCCTCTTCACTGACACCTGTTGGGGAAGCCAACTCTGCTTTTGTTTCAACCGTTTTTACAGGTGCTTGAGTTACTTGTCTAGCCTGTAATGAGGTTGTTTCCTGCCCTGGGATCTCTCCTTTGAAAATAAAGCTCACGACGTCCTTGTTCATAGAAGCCAACATAGATTTGAACAAATTAAAGGCTTCCATTTTATAGATAATGATTGGATCCTTTTGTTCATAAACAGCATTTTGAACAGATTGTTTTAGATCATCCATTTCACGTAAATGCTCTTTCCATGCTTCGTCGATCAATGCCAATACAATGCCTTTTTCAAAGGATTTGAAAACCTCTTTACCATTGCTATCAATCGCTTTCTTCAGATTCGCAGAAACTTGAATACCACGGATACCATCTGTAAATGGAATTACCACGTTTTCAACAATCTGTCCTCGTTCAGCATACACATTATTCAATACAGGAACTGTTAATGCACCAATCGCTTCTATTTTATGATGATATGCTCTGCTTGCTTGATCAAAAAGACGATCTGTCAACCCTTCGATCTTTCCTTGGGCAAATTCTTCTGCCGTGATTTCTGGTGTGATGGCAAAAATACGGATGACCTCAATTTGAAAGTCTTCGTAATTACCTTGCTCTTTGGCTTCAGCAACAATTTCTTCAGCAACATCAAAGATCATATTATTCAAATCCACATCCAAACGTTCACCAAACAACGCATTTTTACGTTTAGAGTAGATTACGGTACGTTGTGAGTTCATTACGTCATCGTATTCCAATAGACGCTTACGAATTCCAAAGTTGTTCTCCTCAACCTTACGTTGTGCTCGTTCGATAGATTTGGTCAACATGCTATGTTGCATCACTTCACCCTCTTCGACCCCCATTTTCACCATGATATTGGAGATTCTTTCAGAAGCAAACAAACGCATTAAGTTGTCTTCTAACGATACGAAGAATTGTGATGATCCCGGATCTCCCTGACGACCAGCACGACCACGTAGCTGACGGTCAACACGACGAGACTCATGTCTTTCAGTACCGATAATTGCAAGACCACCAGCATTTTTTACTTCTTCAGTCAATTTAATATCCGTACCACGACCAGCCATATTCGTCGCGATAGTCACTTGTCCGGGACGTCCGGCTTCAGCAACGATATCGGCTTCTTTTTGGTGAAGCTTTGCATTCAATACATTATGTCTGATCTTACGTAATTGAAGCATACGGCTCAATAGCTCGGAAATTTCTACCGATGTTGTACCGACTAGCACAGGGCGTCCCTGATCTGTCAACCGTTGAATTTCTTCGGCTACTGCGTTGTATTTTTCGCGTGCAGTACGGTAAATCAGATCCTGACGGTCTTCCCGTTGGGCAACGCGATTGGTAGGGATTTCTACAACATCCAATTTATAAATTTCCCAAAGTTCTCCGGCTTCTGTTGAAGCAGTACCTGTCATACCTGAAAGTTTGTGGTACATACGGAAGTAATTCTGTAAGGTAATCGTCGCGTAAGTTTGTGTAGCATCTTCGACCTTCACATTCTCTTTTGCTTCGATCGCCTGGTGCAAACCGTCTGAGTAGCGACGACCATCCATGATACGCCCAGTTTGCTCATCGACAATTTTCACTTTACCCTCATCCACGATATATTCCACATCGTTCTCAAACAAGGTATATGCTTTCAATAGCTGATTAATGGAGTGGATACGATCTGCTTTAATCGAGTAATCGCGCAATAAGTCTTCTTTCTGAGCTGCTTTTTCTTCCAAAGTCAACGAAGACTTTTCAATTTCTGCAATTTCAGTACCTACATCAGGTAAAATAAAGAATGAAGGATCTTCTCCTGTCGCTGTAATTAATTCAATACCTTTTTCAGTCAGTTCGACCTGATTGTTTTTCTCATCAATGACAAAATAAAGCTCTGCATCGACTTTAGGCATATTTTTATTTTGTTCTTGCATATAGTAGTTTTCTACTTTTTGCAAGATGGAACGATTGGCGCCTTCACTCAAGAACTTGATTAAGGCTTTATTTTTAGGTAGACCTCTGTACGCCCTCAATAAAGCTAAACCACCACCTTCAACATCAGAATCACCAGCAGCCAATGCTTTTTTAGCATCATTTAATACAGTATTGATATAAGCTTTTTGAACATGCACCAAACGCTCAATACGTGGTTTCAATTGATAGAATTCATGCTGATCGCCACGGGGGATCGGACCTGAAATAATCAATGGTGTACGGGCGTCATCAATTAAAACGGAGTCAACCTCATCGACCATGGCAAAATGCAATTTACCTTGCACCAATGCATCAGGCGTCTGAACCATATTATCACGTAAATAGTCGAAACCAAATTCGTTATTTGTACCATATACGATATCGGATTGGTATGCTTTACGACGTTGCGGTGAGTTTGGTTGGTGTTTATCAATACAATCTACGGATAAGCCGTGGAATTCAAATAATGGTGCGTTCCATTCAGAGTCACGGCGAGCAAGATAGTCATTGACGGTCACGATATGCACCCCTTGTCCAGAAAGTGCATTTAGATAAGTTGGCAAGGTTCCGACCAATGTCTTACCCTCACCTGTTGCCATCTCAGCAATCTTGCCGCTATGTAGTACAATACCACCGATCAACTGCACATCATAATGTATCATGTTCCAGGTTACCTCAGTACCTGCAGCCATCCACTTGTTCTTCCAAATAGCTTTATCACCATTGATAATAACGTTTGGATTGTAGACAGCGAGTTCTCTGTCAAAATCACTGGCAGTAACTTCCAATTCTTCGTTTTCTGTCAAACGTCTTGAAGTTTCCTTCACCACAGCAAACGCCTCCGGTAAAATATCCTTCAATATCTCTTCCAACTTCTTATCACGATCTTTAGACAATTTGTCTACTTGCTCGTAAATAGAAGTCTTTTTAGCCATATCGTCCTCATCTTGATCCGCCTCTGTTTTAAGCGCCTCTATTTCTTGGTCAATATCTGCAAGGTAATTTTTAATTCTTTCTTTGAAGTCAACGGTCTTGGCACGTAACTCGTCATTGGTTAGATTTGAAAGTTTATCATATTCAGCTTTGATTTGCTCTACAACTGGCTGAATCCCCTTGATATCTCTTTCGGATTTACTTCCAAATAATTTACTTAAAAACTTTAACATAATTTTTTTTCTATCTCAACTAAAGATTTTGTACAATAATGACTCCAAAGTAAAATTGCAGACAATTTGACACTAATCGGGCAAATTTAGTTATTAGATATGATATCTAACAGCTTACCACTATTTTTTTTGCGTTATTTTTTTCAATTGGATGCGCATCTTATTTTACTCGTCTCAATTTATCCTATTCTCACCTCATTTATCCTATTATTGAGGACGTTCTATTCCCTTTATCTTGGTTATTTGTTCTTTACACCCCGAATAGTAGCACTTGAAAGAAAACAGGTAGTGCTGCTGCACAAGCGACCTGCTATTACGGCTACCAAATATTGGGACGATGTTATGAAAGAAACAATTTTTTATCCGAATGCGGGATCAAGCCCATCTCCTGCGCCTTTTGAAACATTTTAGTAATTGCATTCCGTCCTTCAATGCCCAATTCAACTGAATATTTATTGACATAAAGTTCAATATGCTTATACATCACCTCCTCACTCATCTCCTGCGCATGGCTACGGATAAATTCCAATCCGGACTTTGGATTTGTAAAAGCAAACTCGACGCTCTCCTTTAAAATTGCATTAAGCGTGTCTTTCACATCCTTCGGCAACGAACGTTTTACGACAATACCACCCAGCGGAATCGGAAATTTTGTCGTACTTTCCCAATATTCTCCCAAATCGACGACTTTATACAGTCCTTTTTCTCCATATGTAAACCGATTTTCATGAATAATAAGCCCCAAATCAATTGAACCATCCAAGAGCGCCCCTTCTATATCAGAAAAAACCAGTTCTATTTTATTGGTTAATTCCGGGAATGCCAAGCCCAACAGAAAATTTGCAGTTGTAAACTTCCCTGGATATCCCACCTTTAACTTATCAAATTCGCCTAAACCGCCACCATTTTTTAGCTTCTCCTTGAGCACTTCCGCCAAAGCAGCATCTTTTGTGATTAGCATCGGACCCACACCAAAGCCCAAGGCGCTACCCGCATCCAACAGTTCGTAATCTTCAACGGCATAAGCAAAAGCGTGATAGCTCAATTTGGTGATATCCAGTTCTCCTTGAAAAGCCTTTAAATTTAATGTCTCAACATCCTGATAAGCTACATCAAAATCCAACCCTTTCGTATCTATTTTATGATGGATCAAGGCATCAAAAATAAATGTATCATTCGGACAGGGAGAAAACCCCAATGTTAATTTCATTTTATCCTTCTTTAAAAAATGAACCGATAAAAACATTTTAAACGATCCCTGTGGTATAGCCACAGCTGTTTACATTTTTGTTTTATACAGTCACTTTATGTGTAATTAAATATAATATCATGGCCAAAAATGTCATGATGATAATTCCTTTCCCTACGTGATCATTACCTGAGCGATATGCAAACCTTAAGAAAATCAAATTGATCAATACAGCAATGGTATACGTTGCCATTGGCTTGTCAGGAAGAAAATGAAGTTCGATATCAGTGAAACGCACCAGTAAAAATGCGAGTAAGGGAAATATAATGCCTATGCCAAGGCCTATCCAAAGATTATTTTTCACTCTTGCTGTATTGGGTCATACCATCCAAATGATCAAAACTCCATGAATTTAGTTCCGGAATAGCATGATGTGCAGTCATGTCAAATTGTGTAGGAACAACGGATACATAGCCATTTGCTAATGCAAAACTATCCGTATCTTCTCCACGGTCTTGCAAGACAAATTTTCCTGTGGTCCAATAATAATCACGGTTATGTGGATCAATACGTTCATCAAATTCCTCTACCCAGTGTCCTCCAGCCTGTCTACAAATTTTAATACCTTTAAATCCTTGTGTTTGCGGAAAATTGACATTGAGCAATGTATTTTTGGGTAGACCATTGGCCAAAACTTGTTCCGTTATGGAAATCACATAAGGTCTGCAGTAGCTAAAGTCCGCATCATGGGAAAAATTGTCCAGCGAAAAACCAACAGAAGGAATTCCTTCGATAGCTCCTTCGACCGCAGCAGACATTGTTCCAGAATATAAAACATTAATTGAATTATTCAGCCCGTGATTAATACCAGACACACAGATATCCGGTTTTTGCCCTTTGAAGACTTTATTAACGGCAAGCTTGACGCAATCAACGGGCGTTCCCGAACATTGATACATCTCTACTCCTTCATAAAGATTAATTTTATCCAATCGCAACGGTCTACCAAGCGTGATCGCATGGCCCATACCCGATTGTGCCGAATCCGGCGCTACCACAACCACATTGCCTATTTTTTGCATTTCTTCTAACAACACCTTAATTCCCGGAGCTGTGATACCATCGTCATTAACAACTAAAATATTCGGTTTCTTCTTTACCATATACGAAGTTAGCAAATCTGAAAAATAAAAACCGTAAGAAAATTTGTCTTAATAGATCCTTTACATAAGTACGACATCGATTGCGTAAGATTATATAGCTTTTAATAAATATTAGCCCTAAATTTAGCTTTCAATAAAGAAAAATCATTCAGTTATGAGCATTAATTTTGAATCCCGTTATGCAATCGGGCCTAAAGAATACAAAACGTTAGACACGCAAGGATTAAGAGATAACTTTCTCATTGAAAAAGTTTTTGAAACTGATAAAATTAACTTTGTCTACACGCATTATGACCGTTACATGGCCGGTGGTGCAATGCCCGTAAATTCAAAAATCAAATTAGAAACAATCCCTGAATTATTAAAAGAACCTTACTTCCTTTCGAGAAGAGAATTAGGTATCATCAATGTCGGTGGGAATGGGCAGGTGGAAGTAGATGGAACATCATATGAACTTAAAACCAAAGAAGCACTTTACATCGGGCAAGGTTCAAAAGATATCTATTTCTCAAGTCAGGACAGTTCAAACCCGGCAAAATTTTATTTAAATTCAACCCCAGCTCACCATAGTTATCCAACAAAAAAGGTGACCAAGGAAGATGCCAATAAAATAGAATTAGGATCCCTGGAAACAGCCAACCACCGTACCATCAACCAAATGTTGCTGAATAAAGTTGTACAAACCTGTCAATTACAAATGGGAATGACGGAACTAAAGCCAGGATCGGTATGGAACACTATGCCTTCGCATACACATGACCGTCGTATGGAGGTTTATTTTTACTTTGAATTGCCAAAAGGTCAGGCAGTATCTCATTTTATGGGACCGATAGACGAAACGCGTCACATTTGGATGCATAATGATCAAGCGGTCATTTCTCCGCCTTGGTCAATTCACTCGGGGGCAGGAACATCCAACTATACGTTTATCTGGGGTATGGCGGGTGAAAACCTGGACTACGATGACATGGACAAATGTGCTATCACTGAGCTTAAGTAGTTTTTTGGAGATAAGAGATCTGAGATTCTTTAACAAAAATATCAAATGAAAAAAACATTCATATTAAGTTTAGCGCTGGGGCTTTCAAGTATCGCCTTTGCCCAAAACAATAAGACAATCACAGTAAATAATCCTTCAGCTGTAACTAGAACAGAGCTGATCAGTATTCCTTATACAACGTTCGAAAAACATTTCGAACTGAAGAAAAATGTCTTTACGATCATCGACAGCAAAAATAAACAGGAACTGGCTTACCAATTGGAAAAATTAGGACAGCCAACACCTCAAAATGTGCTGATACAAGTCTCCATTGCGCCCAAAAGCGCTTTAACTTTTGGCGTAACCGGAAACAATCCCCAAGCTGTTGCTTCCAAAGCATATGCACGTTACGTCCCTGAACGTAAAGATGACTTTGCCTGGGAAAATGACATTGCTGCATTCAGAGCTTATGGAAAAGCTTTGGAAGGCAGCTCCGAGGATGCTCAGGGATTTGATTTTTGGGCTAAACGTAGTAACGACCTCGTTATTGACGAATGGTATAAAACAGGAGATTACCACGCCGATCATGGAAAAGGTTTAGATTATTATTCTGTAGGTCAGACCCTAGGAGTAGGAGACGCAACTCCATTTATTGACCAGGAGGTCGTCTATCACAAACATTATCGTCAATACAAAGTGCTGGATAATGGTCCTTTACGCACTACATTTAAGCTAATATATGATCCAGAAAATGTAAAGGGACAGCATATACAAGTTGAAAAGACGGTCTCTCTGGATGCGGGAAGCCAGCTGAACAAAATAAGTTATGCAATCAAAAATACGACTTCAGGCAGTACAGCTGTAGTCGTTGGTCTTGCCAAACGTAAAGAGGATAAACCGCAGCTCTTAAACGATCCTAAAAATGGTTTTTTGGCATATTGGGAGCCTGCTGAAGGAGATAAAATCACTGGAACAGCTGTCATCTTACCTAAAATAAACTATGTATTTAAGGATAGTCCCAAACAGTTTTTATTGGCGACTACGGTCAAAAATGACCAACCTTTGGTCTATTTCGCCGGAGCTGCATTTAATAAGGCAGGTAAAATAACCAGTTTTGATCAATGGCAATCCTATATCAAAGAATTCAGAAATAACTTAAATCAACCATTAACGATAAAATACGCAAAATAATGTCTATACTGCAATCTTTTGATCTGACCGGAAAGGTCGCTTTGGTAACAGGCTGTAAAAGGGGAATAGGTAAGGCTATAGCGGAAGCATTAGCGGAAGCCGGAGCGGACATCATTGGTGTTTCGGCCTCGTTGGAGACAACGGGATCCGCCGTAGAAAGATCCGTTCAGACGTTAGGAAGGAATTTTTATGCTTATCAATGTGATTTTTCGAAAAGAACAGAACTCTATCAGTTTATTGAAAAAGTAAAATCGGAACATCCGACAATAGACATCCTATTCAACAATGCCGGAAATATATTGCGTAAACCAGCCGCTGAACATCCCGATGAATACTGGGATGAAATCATTGAAATTAATCAGAATGCACAATTCATTCTGACAAGGGAAATTGGAAAAGATATGATTTCACGTGGAACTGGTAAAATTGTATTCACGGCATCGTTATTGACTTTTCAAGGCGGTATCAATGTTCCGGGATATGCTGCGTCCAAAGGTGCGATAGGATCATTGGTCAAGGCTTTCGCAAATGAATGGGCCTCCAAAGGAGTGAATGTAAATGGTTTTGCACCAGGTTATATTGCGACAGATAATACGGAAGCACTTCGAGAGGATCCCGAACGCTCGAAATCCATCTTGGACCGTATCCCCGCAGGACGCTGGGGTACTCCGGAAGACTTTAAAGGACCGGCAGTGTTCCTTGCTTCAAAAGCAGCGGATTATGTACACGGTACGATTCTTACTGTCGACGGCGGCTGGATGGGAAGATAAAAATTCAACCTTTTAAGATTAGTTTGTTTTAAAAGTCTTTATCCTGCGTGGTAAAGGCTTTTTTTACAACCCTAAACCCAAGATTGCTGAATGAGGCGTTCGGACTGACAGAGCCAATATAAACCGTGTTGAAGGCCGAACAGCTATTTTTACTGCACCACCACGAGCCACCTCTTGCATGAGCCACATCGCGCTCTCCATCCCTATTTAGTTTGCCCCGACAAAATTCAAATACATTACCAAATACATCAAATAGCCCCCAGGGATTCGGTTTAAAAGTCCCTACTGGAGATGTATACATATAACCATCCGAATAGTCTGCTTTAAGATGATCTTTACCATGCCATATATTGGCATATTGTCCGATATTATCTTTATTCACCCCTTCAAAATAACGGCCATCATTGCCGGCTCGCGCAGCGACTTCCCACTCCTCAATAGTAGGTAATCTACAATCGGCCCAGGCACAATAGGCCAATACATCTTTAAAAGAAATGCAGGTGACAGGGTGATCCATTTTGTCTACTATACCACCACGGCTTATTCCATTTGGAAAACGCCAATAAGCGGTGCTGTCTTGCAGCCACCTGAACTCTGCAAGCCCCGGCTCAAATACCATTGCATTATGATGTCGTTCCGCCAAAGTCCGATAATTCGTTGCCCGGACAAATTTTTCAAATTCAGCATTCGTCAGCTCATAGGGAGCAATCCAAAACGATGTGATATGCACCGTTCTTCTTGGGTTATCCAAACTCATCGTATCACCCAATTGATAGTCTCCCTCGGGAATTAAAATATATCCCTTCTCCTGACCCACTAGCGATAAACAGTTTGATAAAAAAAAGAGCAATATGTATAATGCTTCTCTCACTGATTTTGACGTTTTTTATAGCAAGCCTGAGCAGATTCAATAATATACACTTCGTTGGCACTTGAAAAATTTATCCAGCTATCATAATGCGTATCTGCTCCATATAACTTGTTGTATATTTTCGACTGCTCAAATTCCTTTAACTCCGATTTTTTTATTAGCTGTAGCAGAGTGGTCAGAATATCCTTGTCTTTTGGATTTTTTTGATAAAAACTGACTAAAGAGGGAATACTTTCCCAAGCGTCGATTTCTATTAACGCAGTTTTATAATTCAATCCTAACATATGATTCCGGTCCGCTTGATCCATGATCAGATCTATTACTCTTTTTTTATTTTTCTTCATAAAATGAAGCTGCCGCTCACTCCAAAAGACACCATTATAAACAAAAAGCAAATGCCCAAATATTTTATTCTGGGGGTCAAATACAAACATCCGCTCGGCACAGGCCTGGCTATAGATTTCAGGATGGATCATCGTATAAGTAAACTTTTCTTCGAAGCTCAACTTATCAAAGTTTACGCTTGAAATGCCAGCATCATAGTCCACCAGTGCTTCGTCCGGTAGGCTTTTCACCCGTTGTTCAACTAGGCGCTGAACCTTCTTGAGACCAAAAGGCGGTATGCTTATTTTTTCGCGCATCGCATAATAGGCTGAATCATTTGGCCGTGGATCATTCCAGGCTACGTCTTTATATTCCTGACCGAAACTTGAATTGCGAATAAACCCGATCAATATCAGGCAGCAGAACAATATTTTATTTACCTTTTTTCTCATTGTAATATCCCATTGCTCTACGATATATTAATGCTTCATTCTCCTTATTATAGTCTAGATAGGAATAGTAGTTACTTGTCTCGCCATATAACTTTTTGAAGGATGTAGACTGCATAAATTCGCTATACTCACCACGTTTCATCAGTAATAGCAATAAAGTCAACGCATCTTTATCTTTAGGGGTTTTCTTTGCGTATTCAATAATAAATGGAATCATTTGCCAGCCATTGATCTGTTCGATCGCCTCTTTATAATTCACGCCCATTCGTTTGCTTCTCAAAACAGATTCCTGGATCAGTTTCATGACCGAATCCCTGTTTTCCTGCAGAAAATCAGTCTGTCTTTCTGACCACCAGGCTTCATTAAAACCATCGAGTAACTTGCCAAATATTTTCTTATCTATAGCTTTCTGGTGTTCCGGTATATCGCAATTTTGGGCATACACCTCAGCATGGATCATGGTATAAGTAAATTTTTCACGTAAACTTAAATTCTTAAAATCCGTCGCTGAGAGTGCCAGTAACCCAGTCTCTGAACCGTCTTTGTCTTCTACCGGTGACAACTTTGCGATCATTGCTTTCACCTTTGCCAAACCATATGGAGGTGTGGTCATCTTTGTTCTGAATTCAATGGCAACGGGATCCATGATATAATCACTTCCCGTATCATCTCCTGTCTGTGCAAAGACACAAGTCCAACGACTTAGGCAGATTAATAATAAAATTAAACTTCTCATATAGTATGCATCGTGCTATTTAAAAGTAAAGAAATTATTCTTACCAAAAACAATTCCATTTGTTAAATCCAAAATCACAAATTATATTACCCTGATTTATAAGTATATTTCGTTTCGTTATCCCTTCTGCATTTTTCAAAATCAATGGCTATCCAATAAGCTTACCAACCAAAGGAAAACAAAAAATCCCCGAATCTTTTATGGAATCCAGGGAGTAAACTCTTCTTATATTGCACTTTAGGAATAAAGGCCCTTTTTGTCTATAAAATCAATCACTTTTTGCGGTGTGAAAAACTGAATATTCTTATTTTCTTTGATTGCCTTTCGTAAAAACGTTGAAGAAAGCTCCATTAATGGCGTATCAGTCATGGTTATAGCCGGATGATCCTTTAGTTTCCCACCATCGTAGCCCGGACGGGGATACACATAAATGTGATAATCACGCAAAATAATCTCGGCATTCTTCCATTTTTCCAATGATTCTAAGATATCCTCCCCCATAAGAAGCACAAATTCTCTAGTTGGATATTTTTCCTTCAGATGCGTTAAGGTGTCTATGGTATAGGATGGTACCGGCAAATGGAATTCAATATCGCTCACGCGCAAATGTTCGCAATCCTCAACGGCAAGATTGAGCATTTCCAAACGATCATAGGGATCCGCTAAAGTTGATTTTTTCTTAAATGGATTCTGTGGAGATACCACAAACCATACTTCATCCAGTCCGGTAAAATTGGCCATGTAATTTGCTATAATCAAATGCCCGACATGCACCGGATTAAAAGAACCAAAAAACAAACCAATCTTTTTCATTTAGCGTTTTATTTATCGATGAAACCCATTACAATTTCTTCTGCCTCAGCGCAAGCTGTCGCTAGATCAAAATTCTTCAAGATCACATCAAACTTATTCGCATAGGTAAGTTCCAGTTCCGCTTTGGCAAATCTTTCTTGCAACTTTTCCTCCGAATCCGTTCCACGTCCGGTTAAACGTTCTTTAAGCACCTCCAATGAAGGTGGCTGTACAAATATAGAGATTGCCTGTTCCGGAAATTTAGATTTCAGGCGCAATCCTCCGACGACATCAATATCGAAAATAACATTTTTACCTTCTTTCCAGATACGTTCGATTTCGGAACGCAACGTACCATAAAATGTACCCGAATAGACCTCTTCAAATTCGATAAACTCCTGTTTGGCAACTTTATGCAAAAATTCTTCTTTGGACATAAAGTAGTAGTCTTTTCCATCGACCTCCTGCCCCCTTGGATCGCGGGTACTCGCAGAAATAGAAAATTCTATTTTATCCCCATGTTTACTTAATAGATCTCTTACTATAGTTGTTTTTCCTGCTCCTGATGGTGCCGAGAAAATAATTAATTTACCGCTCATTCTTATAATACGTTGAGCAACTGCTCCTTTATTTTTTCTAATTCTTCTTTCATTCTAACCACGATCTGTTGAATACCGGCATGATTAGCTTTGGATCCCAAGGTATTGATTTCACGGCCCATCTCTTGAGAGATAAACCCTAATTTCTTACCATTGGAATCGGCAGAATCAAAGGCTTTCAGAAAATAGTTGCAGTGGGAACGCAACCTAACTTTCTCTTCAGTGACATCTAATTTGTCTATATAGTAAACGAGCTCCTGTTCAAAACGATTCTGGTCCACGTTCTCTTTACCTACACTATCGTTGAGAAATTGCTCTATACGCTGTCTGATCAATGGGATACGCTCAACTTCAAGATCTTCGACCTCACTCAAATAAGTCAAAATTAGCTCAGCTCGCTTTTTTAAATCTTGAGCCAATACATTTCCTTCGTCCTCACGGAATGTATTGAAATGTTTGACCGCATCATAAAAAGCATCCATCAATACGCTGGATTCTTCATCATCAACGGTATCATCGTTGTTGGTGACAACTTCGGGCATATTTAACGCCAATTCGAATAGATTGACATTCGTATCATTTAGCTCATTTGCGATCTGCTGCAATTGACCATAATATTTTTTAAGTAAATCAGCGTTGATAGATGAGGCCTTAGCTGTTTGGTCAGTATATTCTACGGTTACGTTCAAATTGACTTTGCCGCGTTCAATAAGCTTACTGCACTCTGTGCGCAAGGTCAATTCTTTATCCGAAACGACTTTGGGCAGACGAAGATTTAATTCAAGGAATTTTGAATTTAAGGACTTTATTTCGACACTATATTTGACTTTACCGTTCTCTTGTGAAGCCGTGCCATATCCTGTCATGGATTTTATCATATGCAAAGGTATGATTTTTCATTTTCTTTACCAATCATGCTTTGCAATAATAACAACGAGATAGCTTTCATAAGGTTTGGCCCCCTTACACTTTACATAACCGATTCCGATATCATATAGCGATGCGTTCCATTGATCCATCCCTAGCAGATGCGTACGGTGATGATAACCGGGTGCTTCTTTTCCGATGATTAACGCTTTAATCGCATCAGTCGCACTGGCGCGATTAGCAGCAATGGATTCAAAGTTATTGGCATTTCTTTTTTTTAACCATGAATGATTTAAACTATATCCGGCTTCTTCAATAAAATAATTGGGTCCATAGCCCTCAGGAGAGACATGATCAAAGTAAGACCGTTTAGCCATATCCTTAGCCCGGTATTCCGCGACCTCAGCAAGCTTTTTGTTCCAATTAAGCTTTGTTCGGGTAATCATATGTAAATTAAAAAGCTTCAGTTCCTTTTTATAATTCTCAGGATTTGTTCGAATTTTATTCAACAGATCGTAGGCTTCTTTTGCTTGATGACGATCGACTTTGACACGTTGTGCCAATGCAAGCTGTGCGACAAATAAGGTAAACGCTAAAATGAAATATTTCATACCAATCCTTTAACCTTAAAAGACTGCATTTAGTACTTAACGTTTAATCTTTTTTTGCTCTTTTAACAACAAAAAACTGTATCAGCATAGGTATTAGACTGATAAATATGACTGCTAATACAACCCAGGAAAAGTTATGCCTGAAAAAAGGAATCTGTCCAAAAAAGTAGCCGGCTAGAAGAAATAAGGATACCCACAATATGCCTCCTACTACATTATATTTACCGAAAACGCTGTATGGCATCTTGCCAATACCCGCTACAAAAGGGGCAAAGGTCCGGACAACGGGAACAAAACGAGCATAAACAATGGTCTTAGTACCATATTTAGCATAGAAATCCTGCGTTTTTTGAAGATAGGAAGATTTAAAAATTTTTGAGCCCGGTTTAAAAACCCGGATTCCAAAATATTTGCCAATCTCATAATTAACAAAATCGCCAGAAATAGCCGCGCATATAAGAATCAATAAGAAAAGGGACAGTGAAAGATTGCTTTCCGCTCGTGAAATAATGGCACCTAAAGCAAATAAAACTGAATCACCTGGAAGGAATGGTGTAACAACAAATCCTGTTTCAGCAAAGATAATCAAGAATAGAATGAAATAAGTCCATCCTGCATAGGTATTGACGATCTGCAACAAGTGGTGATCAATGTGTAGGATAAAATCGACCAGATGATAAACAAAATCCATATTCGATAAATAAAACCTTTATGTTCTTATAAGCGCCAACAGCTATAAAAATCAACTGAAGGTTCTTTCTGACCAATAGAAAACAGACACTTTCAGAAAAAAAGGGAGCCTATTGAACTCCCTTTTTAGTTTTTATTTTTTCTTTGACCAATTCAAAGATTATAGGTAATACAGATATAAAAATGATCAGCAGTACCACTTTAGAAAAGTTATCTCTAATAATTGGGATATTGCCCAAAAAATAGCCAGCTAATGTAATGCCTCCTACCCATAATATTGCTCCAACAACATTGTAAGTAATAAAAGTACCATAATTCATTTTTCCGATACCACCAACAAATGGTGCTAACGTGCGTACAATAGGAACAAAACGGGCTATGACAATTGTTTTACTACCATACTTTTCATAGAAAGCATGCGTTTTGGCAATCTGTTCATCCTTGACAACCTGTTTGCCAAAAAGCTTGAATTTTGTCAATCGCATCCCAAAATGCTTTCCGATGGAGTAATTGAGAGAATCACCAGTTACTGCAGCAATCAATAAAATCAGTATCATTAACCAAACATTCAATTCATTTGGTTGCGCAGCAAGCATTCCCCCAGCAAACAATAAGGAATCTCCAGGTAAGAAAGGCATGACAACTACCCCTGTTTCAACAAAAATAATAAGAAACAAAATAAGGTATGTCCACAACTGATAGTCATTGACAATTTCAACCAAATGTTTATCAATATGGAGAATAAAGTCAATAAGGTGTGTAATTATTTCCAAAACCGATCAGAAGATTAAGCGTTATTCAACATCACTGGCATCACCAACATCAAAATATCTTCATGATCTTCAGATGTGGCAGGGATCAATAAACCGGCACGATTTGGTGTGCTCATTTCGATAACCACTTCTTCGCTTTCAAGGTTGTTTAACATCTCTACCAGAAACTTCGCGTTAAAGCCAATTTCCATATCATCCCCCTCAAATTGACAAGACAAACGTTCATGTGCTTCGTTGGAGAAATCCAGATCTTCAGCGGAGATATTCAATTCGCTACCTGATATCTTCAAACGTACTTGATGTGTTGTTTTATTTGCGAAAATAACAACTCTTCTCAAGGTATTTAAGAAAAGTAGTCTATCAACCGTCAGCTTATTAGGGTTGACCTGAGGAATTACCGCAGCATAGTCAGGGTAACGCTCATCGATCAAACGACAGATCAGATTGATATTACCAAAACTAAAAAATGCATTAGTTTGATTATATTCAATAGATACTTTTGTATCATCCGAAGGCAGTGACGATTTCAGTAAAGAAAGTGCTTTCTTAGGTAAAATAAGTGATGCCGGTTTTTCAGCACTGATATCCGATCGGGTGTAACGTACCAATTTATGTGCATCTGTAGAAACAAAAGTAACATTCTTCTCCGCCAATTGCACTAAAACCCCAGACATGGCCGGTCTCAATTCATCATTACTGACCGCAAAGATAGTCTTACTGATCGCCTCCGAAAGAACCGGAGCAGGCATTTCAATAATAGATCCGTTATCAATAGATGGAATTTTAGGAAAATCGTCTGCATTTTCTCCGCTCAATTTATATTTACCATCACCCGCGCTGATTTCAATAGCCAATGTATTCATGTCTACCGAAAAAGCAACAGGCTGATCAGGGAGAGTTTTTAGCGTCTCTATCAAAATCTTTGAAGGCATAGCTACTCTTCCTTCTTCTTTTGCTTCAATCTGTAAAGAAGTAACCATACTCGTCTGCAGATCCGTAGCAGAAATAGTCAAGTTATTGTCTTTTATTTCAAAAAGAAAGTTTTCCAGAATTGGTAAAACAGTACTTGTACTAGATGCTCCATTGATAGCTTGTAACTGCTTTAATAAAATTGATGTTGATACAATGAATCTCATTTCCTAATTACTAATTATTATGTGCAATAATACACAAATTAATCAATATTTTTCAGTTTTGTCCCCCCCTTTCTTTCCACATACGAAGATTTATTGTACTTAAATAAGCGATTGTATTTCAATTAATAAGTACGCTTTCAAAAGTATAGAAAGCAAATTGACCCTGATAAATCACAATATTTATTACATTTGTATATTAGCAATAGTGTATGCAGTTTAAAGATATCATTGGGCATAAAGACATCAAAGAACATCTTGTTCGTACGGTTCATGAAAACCGTGTAAGCCATGCGCAATTATTTCTGGGACCGGAGGGCTCCGGAAGCCTTGCACTAGCGTATGCATATGCTCAGTTTTTAAACTGTGAAAATAAACAAACTGCGGATAGTTGTGGCGAATGTGCTTCTTGCCGAAAATATGGCAAGCTTATTCATCCAGATTTGCACATGTCTTATCCATTTATTGCCAAACACAAAGAAGATACCGCGACAGATTATGCCGAAAACTGGCGAAAGTCCTTTTTGACCAATCCTTATATGGGATTGGAATACTGGCGCAATCAGTTGGATGCAGACAATAAACAGGTCAATATTAATATTGCTGAAGCACATGGCATCATCAAGAAATTGAGTCTTAAAGCATTTGAGGCCGAATATAAAGTTTTGATCATGTGGTTACCCGAATATCTGGATACCCAAGGCAATGCCTTATTAAAATTGATTGAGGAACCGCCTGAAAAAACGCTATTTATTTTGGTTGCGGAGAATCAGGATAAAATTTTAAATACCATTATTTCTCGGACACAGCTGGTCAAAATAAAGAAACTAGACCATACCGAAGTCACACAGTATTTGAAGACTGAGCAACATCTTTCTGATCAGGAAGCATCCGAAGTAGCTTTTATAGCGGATGGAAATTTGCAGGAAGCACTTAATCAACTCAACACCCAGACCAATAATCATTTTGGTATTCTGGTAAACTGGCTGCGATTTATTGTATCGGATGCTGGCACAAATATGATCTCTTTAATTGAAGAGGATCTGTCCAAAATGGGTCGCGAAAATCAAAAGACCTTTCTTTTTTATGCCATCAACATGATGCGCCAGATTATTTTGATTAAGGAAGGCCTCTCCAGTCTTGTCTTTCTACCTGCAAAAGAATTGGATTTTGTCCAAAAATTTGCAGTACATTACACAGTAGAACAAATTGAAGCAACAATAAATCTATTTGAGGAAACGCATTATTTTGTAGAAAGAAATGCAAACCCTAAAATATTATTTTTAGATTTATCTTTGCAATTAACATTAATATACAAATACAAAACGTTTCCGAAAGGAACTCAATATATATAAATAGAAAACTATGGGATGTGGCAGTTGCTCATCCGGCGGAGGTTGCGGTACTACCACAGCAAGTGGTACACCGGCAGGATGTCAAAATAATGGCTCTTGCATGACTAGCGGATGTAATAAATTAGATGTATATGACTGGCTTTCCGATATGGATATGCCATCAAACTATAAACCATTCAATATCGTAGAAGTACGATTCAAAGGATCTCGAAAAGATTTCTTTATTAATGTAGACAACCTATACCTTGAAATGGGAGAAATGGTCGTTGTAGAGCCCTCAACAGGGGGATATGACGTTGGCCACGTTTCCTTGACCGGTGAATTGGTTCGATTGCAATTGAAAAAGAACAATGTTACCCCAGAATTGGTAACAAAAAAGATCTATCGGAAGCCAAATGAAGTGGATGTAGAAAAGTATAATGCAGCGAAAGACCTGGAATGGGAAACCATGCATAAAGCACGTAAACTTGCTTTGGATCTGGGTTTATCAATGAAGATTTCTGATGTGGACTATCAGGGCGATAAAACGAAAGCGACGTTTTATTATACAGCCGAAGGCCGTGTGGATTTTCGTGAATTGATCAAGAAAATGGCTGAGGCTTTCCGTATACGGATTGAAATGCGCCAGATCGGTATGCGCCAGGAGGCAAGCCGCCTTGGCGGTATCGGATCCTGTGGTCGTGAGCTATGTTGCTCTACCTGGTTGACAGATTTTAAAACTGTATCCACCTCAGCTGCCCGCTATCAGAATTTATCGTTGAATACGTTAAAGCTAGCCGGACAATGTGGTAAATTGAAATGCTGTCTCAATTATGAATTGGATAGCTATATGGATGCACTGAAAGACATTCCCAACAATATTGATCGTATTGAAACATTAAAAGGTGTGGCTTATCTCCAAAAAACCGATATCTTCAAAAAAATGATGTGGTTTTCTTTCCCCGGAGCAGAAAACTGGATTGCGATGCCAGTTCAACAAGTCAAAGAACTTGTCGAAATGAATAAGCAGGGTATTAAACCAGAGGCCATATCAAGCGCAATAGAGACCGAAGATATCCGGGAGGAGAAGATTGTCAACTACGATTATGAAAATGTAGTCGGCCAGGATAGCTTAACACGCCTTGATGACCGTAACAAAAGAAAGAAAAAACGGAAGACTAAAAGCAATAATAACGCTAAATCGGAAAATAAAAATAGTCAGAAAAGCGATAAAGCTGAGCAAAATCCACCAAAACAGGCGGTAGTTAAACAGCAGAGCAACCCGGACAGTGCAGTTACGGCAACGGCAGGCAAAGAGAATAAAGAAGGGCAGAATAATAGGCCTAAAAAACGCTTTAATCGGCATAGAAATAAAAACAGAGGCAATAATAACAACTCTGCCTCAAAACCAGAATAAAACGAATATGCCTAATTTTAAAATGTTAGGCATATTCTATTTTTATAGATTTAAAATGAAACTAAAGGCTTTTCTTTTTGGAACTTTAAGTATTGGTTTATGGGCATCTTGTGACCAAACTGCCATTCTAAATGAAAATAAACCCATCGAAAATAAGACTTGGCTGTATACCTCACATCCTAGTTTTCAATTCCATATTAGTGACAATACGAAGAAATACGATGTATATATGGATGTACGCCATACACCAGAATATGCTTTTTCCAATCTCTTTGTTTTGATTTACCAGCAGGATCCCAATAAAAAAACATATACCTTTCGTAAGGAAGTTAAATTGGCAAAATCCGATGGAAAGTGGACCGGAAAATCATCGGGTAGTCTTTACAATCAGCAGGCAATTCTCCATAAAGATTATATATTTCCGGATACCGGATTATATACGATATCAATTGAACAGAATATGCGAGATAATCCTTTAAAAGAAATTACAGATATTGGATTGACAGTAATACCAAAGTAATGTGGACCTTTTTACGATATCTTCTTCTTCCTTTTTCGTTGATCTATGGGTCAGTCATATGGTTACGAAATCGGCTCTATGATTTTCAGTTGCTACCGGCTCGATCTTTTCCAATTCCTACCATCGTAATCGGTAATTTAGCTGTTGGTGGTACCGGTAAAAGTCCCATGACCGAATTTGTTGTCTCCTACCTTAGCAAGCAGTACAACGTAGCTATCCTCAGCAGAGGTTATGGTCGAAAAACAAAAGGATTCCGTACAGTGCAAATAGATTCTTTGGCGATAGATGTAGGCGATGAACCATTACAATTCAAAAATAAGTTTCCAAATGTCACTGTAGCGGTATGTGAAGATCGTTGTACGGGCATAGAAAAACTTCAGGAGGATCATCAGCTTATTATTCTGGATGATGCTTATCAACATCGAAAATTATCACCTCAATTTAATATACTCTTATTCGATTTCCGATCCTTTTCACAACCGATGTTTGTATTTCCCGCTGGAAATTTCAGAGACTTACTTATGGAATCTAAACGGGCGCAAATCATAGTCATTACAAAATGTCCCACCAATATTTCTAGTGCGGACAAAATACGTATAGAAAAAAAACTGCGCCATTATAATCGAGAAGCTCCGATCACATTTAGCTATATTAGCTATTTTGAACCAGTAAATGGTGATGGAATACATATTGATATCGAAAATAAAGATATCGTCTTGGTGACAGGGATTGCTAAACCACAACCGATGGTAGACCATGTTACCCAAAAAGCGAAATCTGTCAGTCATATTTCTTTTGGGGATCATCATACATTTGGCGAGGCAGACATTGACCGCATCATAAAAACATACCAATCCCTAGATAGTGACAATAAAATAGTATTGACCACTGAGAAGGACTATCAACGACTAAAACCATATAAAGCGCTATTCGATACGATAGAACTCGTTCATTTACCGATAGGACTTAGCTTTAATGATGTACGACAAAATAATCAATTTTGTAATATTTTAAGTGATACTGTCGCATTAAGTGTTAATCAACCTTAAATTTTGTTAAATGCTAATATTTTAGCAAACTTTTTCGTCAAATTTATATTCAAAAGAAAAGCAAACTTAAAATATAAAGCGATGAAAAAGAAAACTTTAATGGTAATCAGCGGCCTACTTTTGGCGACAACAGTCGCTTTTGCGCAGCAGCGCCAACAACGTAGCCCAGAAGAACAGGCGAAGATGCGCGTAGAGCACCTGGACAAACTACTTACACTTAATCAAGTCCAAAAAGATTCCATCTATAACCTTACATTGAGCCAAGCCCAACAGCGGGCGACAATGAAAAATGATGGTGGAGACCGCAAAGCCAATATGGAAAAATTCAAACAGCTTCAAGAAGCTCAGGCAACAAAAATAAAATCTTGGCTCACTCCTGATCAAATCAAATTATTTGATGAGCAGCAAGAAAAAATGAAGGATAGGATGTCTAAACGTTCTTCAAACTAATTTCCATAAAAAGAGCGGTTGTAATTAACCGCTCTTTTTTATAGACCCTACCTATCTCCTGTATATTCATCGCCATAAATACCATTATAAAGCCTTCTAACATTATTTATCTCTCCAAGCATACATTTCCTCGAGTTTACACTGAGCGTTATTCTTAGCCCTTTATTTAAACAAAACAATAACAGCCCTATGCTATACAATAGCAGAAACACTTATTAACCTGATAATAAGCAACATAAAACCACATATAGCGTTAAAAATTTGTTAAAGTAACATACTTGATACAATATAAATCGACTTTATTAGTTTTTATAGCAAGACATCATAGTTGTAACTTTTTAAATACAAACTATATGAAGAAGCTAATTTTAACAGGTATAGGGTTGTGTCTGACACTTAGCCTAACATTTGCCCAACAGGCTACACCTGAGGAAACTGCTGCAAAAGCTACTACTGAGCTGGTACAGAAGCTGAATCTGAACGATGAGCAGAAGACTGCCGTATCCTCCATTCTATTGGATCAAGCGAAAGCAGAAGAAACGATTTTAAAAGACAGTACTTCCACCGCAGCTGCGAAAGGTGAAGCTCTCAATAAACTTCAAACAGAAGTAGACGACAAAGTGAGTCAATTACTGACAGAAGACCAAAAAAACATCTATCAGAAGGTAATTGCCGAACGCCCGGCAAAATCGGTTCCAGCTCGGACTGAACCTTCTAAGACAGAATCCAGTGCGAACTAACAGCTTATTGGAACAAGTAAAAACAGACGTTAATAAATTCATTGAATAATTTCATTTAAAATTAAACATCATGAAAAAGTTATTTTTAACCGGTATAGGCTTTTTTCTAGCGATGAGCCTACTATTTGCACAGCAAACAACACCAGAAGAAAATGCAGCTAAAGTTGTGACCGAATTGGTCACAAAGCTTACACTCAATGACGAACAAAAAGCCGCTGTATCACCGATTGTATTGGATCAAGAAAAAGCGATAGCAGCTGTTATCCAAGATACCACTACAACGGCTGATGTAAAAAAGGAGAGCATTACGAAACTTCAAGGTGAATCGGATAGCAAGATTGCGCTATTATTGACCGATGAGCAGAAAGCAGCCTTTAAAAAATACATTGATGAACGACCTGCGGTAATCATTCCGTCAACTCCGGTTCCAACAGAGCAAAAGGAAAATAATAACGAAAACAGCAATCAACAACAATAATCATTCTATTCAATTAAGAGGAATGTATTAAACCTCTGGATATGCTTAGGCATATTCAGAGGTTTTTTATTATATCGTCCTTTGTGGGTACAAAAAAAGGCTGTCTATTTGGACAACCTTTTTTGCTTTAACTCGATATCAAGCTACATTAAGATTTCAATTTCTTCATAATGTCGCTGACATAAGTTTTAAATTTCTTGTCAGTTTCAATTAAATCCTCAACGGTTTGACATGCATAGATGACAGTTGAATGATCTCTTCCTCCGAAGAATGCACCGATCGATTTAAGTGAAGATTTTGTGTGGGCTTTTGCTAAATACATCGAAATTTGCCTGGCCTGCACGATTTCACGTTTTCTGACCTTTGACTTTACCATATCCACAGGAACTTCAAAGTATTCACAAACTAATTTCTGAATAAAATCCATTGAAATTTCCTTATGTGTATTTTTCACAAAATTCTTCAACATCGATTTTGCCAGTCCCAAATCAATTTCCTTTTTGTTCAATGTTGATTGAGCCAATAAGGAAACCATTGCACCTTCCAATTCACGAACACTGTTATCGATCTGTGTTGCTACATACTCCACGACATTTTCTGGTAACTCAATGCCATCAGAATACATTTTTTTCTTCAAAATCGCCATTCTTGTCTCAAGATCCGGAATTTGAATATCTGCAGATAATCCCCATTTAAAACGACTGAGCAATCGTTCCTCTAAACCAGCTAAATCTTTAGGTGCCTTATCGGAAGTTAGAATGATTTGCTTCCCAGATTGATGCAAATGATTGAATATGTGGAAGAAGATATCCTGAGTTTTCTCCTTACCGGCAAAATTGTGTACATCATCCATGATAATCACATCCATTGCCTGATAGAAATTTACGAAATCATTGATAGTATTGTTTTTCAATGAGTCCACAAATTGTTGACAGAATTTCTCACAAGACACATAAATGACCAACTTATCGGGAAGATTTCTTTTGATTTCATTACCGATAGCCTGGGCAAGGTGCGTCTTTCCCAAACCTACATCACCATAGATCATTAAGGGGTTGAATGACGTACCTCCCGGCTTGTTTGCTACGGCATAACCTGCAGAACGAGCAAGACGGTTACATTCACCTTCAATAAAATTTTCAAATGTATAGTTTTGATTCAATTGCGGGTCAACCTGCAATTTCTTTAATCCAGGAATAACAAATGGATTTTTGATATCTCTATTCAAAGATACCGGCACGGGAATAGATTGTCTCTTACCCTCTGCCCCATTGCCATTCGATGGAAGATTAGTCGTATAAGGATGAGAAGCCGACGACTTCTCAACTACAATATTGTATTCCAATCTACCTTGCTCCCCTAGAAACTTCTTTACGGTCTTGCGAAGAATACCTACATAGTGTTCTTCCAGCCACTCGTAAAAAAATAAGCTAGGTACTTGAATAGTCAAAACGTCACCCTCCAAACGGACTGCTTTCACAGGTTCAAACCAGGTCTTGAAACTTTGCGCTGGTATATTATCTTTGATAATCGAAAGACAATTATTCCAGACACTTGAATACGTTTTTTCCATTCTAAAATTGTTAATAAGTTGATTTACAATACGCGACAAAAAATATGTTGATAACTTTCTCTGAGAACGAAGATGACAAAAAAAAATCAGCTAAAAAACTAAAATATAAAATAATTAATAAAAATCTATATATCAGCTATTTACCTTGTAAAATTGTGGAAAACTTGCGCTAAAATTGATCTCTAAAAATAATTATTAACATTCCAAATTTATTTCAAAAAAAAGAACAAAAAAAGTAGTAAACATACTACAGATCAGTCTTAAAGGTCTAGAACTAAATTAACCAAAATAAAAGCGAAATACAACCTTTAGTTCATATATTTTTAATATTAAATTTATAAGAATTTAAAGTCTACTTAACAACATTACCCAATATCTTTCTACCCCATTCTGAAGCCATTGGAAAATAAAAAAATATAGTATCTACAAGATATTGGAAAATCATTTTGTAACATAGCTGACAGGAAAATTTAAAAAATGGATTTGGTTTTATGTCATAAAAAAAGGAAACCCTCTTAAAGAATTTCCTTTTTTTATGATATAAGTAGTCGTATCTATCCAACCATCGTATGGGTAAATTTTCCATCACACATTTTCTTTCCCTCTTGTAAAATTGCAGCTGCATCGTAATGAGAATTTCGCCATTGGGCACTCTGTTCAGCATGCTCTACAATTCGATCAGGAATACCTAATCGTACAATCTGGCTATTGTAACCGTGGTCTGCCATAAATTCCAATACAGCGGAACCTATACCACCTTGTAGACAGCCATCTTCAACTGTGATTATCTTTTTAAATTTTTTAAAGACCTGATGCAATAAGGCTTCATCCAAAGGCTTGGCAAATCGCAGATCATAATGTGCAGGATGTATTCCCAATTCATTCAATTGCTGTACGGCTTTGACAGCTTCATTACCAATAGCGCCGAAGCTTAGAATAGCGAGTTCTTCACCTTCGGTAATGACACGCCCCTTTCCGATTTCTATTTCCGTAAATGGACGACGCCAATCCGGCATTACTCCATTTCCTCTCGGATAACGAATGACGAAAGGCCCCTTATTAGGCAATTGTGCTGTATACATTAAGTTTCTGAGCTCTTCTTCGTTCATTGGAGCAGAAACGGTCATATTAGGGATACAACGAATAAATGCAATATCATAAGCTCCGTGATGTGTTGCTCCGTCGGCTCCAACTACCCCCGCACGATCCAGGCAAAAAACAACATTCAAATTTTGTAGCGCGACATCATGGACTACCTGATCATAGGCACGTTGCATAAACGATGAATAAATATTACAAAAAGGTAATAAGCCCTGTGTCGCCAGGCCGGCACTAAATGTGACGGCATGTTGTTCAGCAATACCGACATCAAATGCCCGATCAGGCATTGCATTCATCATGATATTCATAGAAGAGCCTGAAGGCATCGCCGGTGTGATACCAACAATTTTTTCATTCGCTTCAGCGAGCTCAACCATCGTATGTCCAAAGACATCCTGGTATTTTGGTGCTACCGGTTTTTCACTGGAAGATTTTTTTATCTCCCCGGTAATTTTATCAAATAAGCCCGGCGCATGCCACTTCGTCTGATCTTTCTCCGCAAGTGCAAATCCTTTTCCCTTAGTTGTTACAACATGTAGCAATTTGGGACCGGGTATATGTTTAAGATCTTCAAGCGTCTTGGCTAATTTCTTTACATCATGTCCGTCAACCGGCCCAAAATATCTAAAGTTCAAAGACTCAAAAAGATTAGCATTCTTTAATAAAGTCCCTTTGATACTTTTCTCCAGTTTTTTAACAATACCGAGTGCATTTGGCCCTACTTCAGAAATTTTTGTCAGCACAGCAGCGATATCATCCCTAAATCTATTGTATCGTTTTGATGTCGTAATACTTGTCAAATATTCTTTCAGCGCGCCAACATTAGGATCTATCGACATACAATTGTCATTCAGAATCACCAATAGATTAGATTTAGAGATACCAGCGTGGTTCAATGCTTCAAATGACATTCCACCGGTCAAAGCGCCGTCTCCAATAACTGCAATATGCTGACGATCTTTTTCTCCCTTTATTTGGGAAGCAACGGCCATACCTAGAGCTGCTGAAATTGAGGTAGAAGAATGGCCCACCCCAAATGCGTCATATGCAGATTCAAAACGGTTCGGAAAACCCGAAATTCCATTTTCAATACGATTCGTATGAAATACCTCGCGACGTCCAGTCAGAATTTTATGACCATAAGCCTGATGGCCTACATCCCATATTAATTGATCATAGGGTGTATTCATTACGTAATGTAACGCCACCGTTAACTCAACGACTCCCAAACTTGCTGCAAAGTGACCACCATTCACCGAAACCTGATCAATAATAAATTGACGTAATTCCTGGCTTAGTTGTTCTAATTGGTCTTCCTTTAGCTTTTTAAGATCAGAGGGATCGTTTATTTTACTTAATAGTTCTCCAGCCTCAAATTGCATAGTACTGCTATTTACATTAAATGTTTACACAAAGTAACGACAATTTTATTTAATCTTTAAAATAAATCGCATTTCCATATTGAGCTACAACAAATAAAAACAGCAATAGTTTCTATATGAACGATTCCAAAAGATTTTATTGCGTAAATTTGTATAAGATATGCAAGTAGAAGAAGGTTACGAAATCAAGCTTCCTCAATTTGAGGGACCTTTTGATTTATTACTATTTTTTATCGAGCGGGACGAACTGAACATTCATGATATCCCTATTTCGAAAATTACCGATGATTTTTTGTCTTACGTAAGTCAGATGCAGGCACTCAATATGGAGATGGCCAGCGAGTTTATTTTTGTAGCCTCTACATTGATGCGTATAAAAGCAAAGATGCTACTGCCAAGACCAGATCTGGATGAAAATGAAAACGAAATAGATCTGAGAGAAGACCTCGTTCAGAAACTTATTCTCTATAAGCAGTTCAAAGAGGTCTGCGAAGGCCTAAGAGTAATGGAAGAAAACCGCCTTCAGTTGTATAGTAGGGGCAATATCCATTATGATATACGCCAACAACTTCAATTGGATGCTACAGGTGAAAACTTGGATAGTTTTGATCTATACGGCCTGATGATGATCTATGAGCAAATGATGTATCAATTTCGCAATAGGCCACCAGAGGTAACGCATACTGTTGTGAAGTATCCCTATACGATTGAACAACAGAAAAAAGCGATAGCTGAGCTTATTGAAATCAATAAGAAATTAGATTTTCAGGAACTATTGAAAAACTCCGAAAACAAGGTTCAATTTGTCTATAATTTTCTCGCGATTTTAGAAATGCTCCAACAGCATCTTCTACAGATTGAAGTAGGATTAGGATATAACAATTTTAATGTCGAGGAGCGGGATCCAGAACAGGAACATCTGGTACTCGAAGAAGAACTAGAACAATAAAAAAGGTTGTCTGGCAAGCTGGACAACCTTTTCTATATCGTCTAAATATGTCAATATCCAATTTCTTCAATATCCATTCACTGAAAACTTTGCTGTTCTCTTTAGTTATCTTAATTTAACCCTTCTTTTTAAAAGCGTTCCAGCCCTGGGCCGTAATTGGATAAAGATTTCCGGATTTAGAAATCATTTCACAGCCTTCTGAAGCTGCCGTCATGTAGCCTATAATACTGATATCAGGTAAATTCTTGATCTTATCGTGATCCGCCTGTGCTATTGTAAACAGCAGTTCATAATCCTCACCACCATTAAGTGCTGCTACAGTTGGGTCAATACCGAATTCCCGTCCGGTATCGTAGGTCATCTGGTCCAATGGAATTTTTTCTTCATACAATCTACAACCTTTATCAGATTGTCGACAGATATGAAGTATTTCGGAAGCCAAGCCGTCAGAAATATCCATCATTGATGTAGGTAAGATATCTAATTTTGCAAATAATTCTACAATATCCTTTCGTGCTTCCGGTTTTAGCTGACGTTCAACAATATAGTCTTTACCCTCCAAATCCGGCTGCACATTAGGATTTTCCAAATAAATATCTTTCTCTCTTTCCAATAGTTGCAATCCCATATATGCTGCTCCCAAATCTCCAGATACACACAATAAGTCGCCTTCCTTCGCTCCGTTACGATAGACAATCTTATCCGCGTCTGCATAACCTACACTGGTAACAGAGATAACGAGACCTTGGGCAGAAGCCGAAGTGTCCCCCCCAACCAGATCGACGTTATACTTCTTACAGGCGATTAAGGCTCCCTGATAGATCTCTTCGACGGCTTCCAGTGGAAATTTCGAGGATAACCCAATAGAAAACGTAATATGAGAAGCTATTCCGTTCATCGCATAGATATCGCTCAAATTGACCTGTACGGCCTTATATCCCAAATGCTTTAAAGGGACATATCGCAGATCAAAATGGATACCTTCCAAAAGCAAATCAGTAGAAATCAAGGTTTTCTTTCCTTCAAAATCCAATACCGCTGCATCATCACCAATTCCTTTAATGGTAGATTTTTCGGTCAGCTCCACTGCTTTACTTATGTAGTCAATTAAACCGAACTCCCCCATGTCCTCCAGGCTGGTGCGTTCAGTATTATCAAAATCAAACATGTTAAAAAATTTAAAATTTTAAACTATCATATAATGCCCAGACAAGGATCTCATAATCGCGATGGTTTAGCTCCGTTAATAGCACTACAAAAATAATAATCTATATGATAACCAATGTGTTATTATATAGATTATCATCAAAAATTATACAAATTATTACAATCCCAAACTTGCGGATATCTCCAACATCCGCTCAATAGGACGTTGTGCGCGAAGTATGACATCCTCAGGAAGTAAAATTTCAGGCGATTCATATTTCAAACAATTATAAAGCTTCTCAAGCGTATTAAGCTTCATGTGAGGGCAATCATTACATGCACAGGCATTGTTTGGTGGTGCAGGAATAAAAGTCTTCCCTGGGCTTGCTTTCTGCATCTGATAAAGAATTCCAGATTCTGTGGCTACAATATAAACCTGCGCATTATCTGTTTGCGTAAACTTAAGCATCCCCGATGTGGAACCCACATAATCCGCTTTAGCCAAAATATGGTCTTCACATTCAGGATGAGCAATAAACTTAGCTTCAGGATATTCACTCTTCAGGCGATCAATTTTATCTTGAGAAAAAATTTCATGGACCATACAAGCACCGTTCCATAACACGAGATCACGGCCCGTTTTTTTCCTTACATAAGCTCCAAGATTACGATCGGGTCCAAAAATGATCTTCTGATCTATCGGAAGACTCTCCACAATTTGGACTGCATTACTCGACGTACATACAATATCCGAAAGCGCCTTTAATTCGGCAGTACAATTGACATAGGTAATGACCAAATGATCTGGATACTGTTCCTTAAATCTAGCAAACAAGTGTGGTGGACATGAATCCGACAACGAACATCCAGCTTTAGCATCCGGCAAGATAACCTTCTTTGTGGGCGAAAGTATCTTCGCTGTCTCCGCCATAAAATGTACTCCGGCAAAAACAATTAAATCGGCATCTGTCTTTGCCGCTTCCTGGGACAAGCCTAAACTATCTCCAATATAGTCTGCAATATCTTGAATTTCAGATTCCTGATAGTAATGTGCCAAAACTACAGCATTCTTTTCTTTCTTCAATCGTTGGATTTCAGCTACCAAATCCAATGAGGGGTCAATCGGAGCATCATTATATCCTTTTGCCTGAAGCTCATAATTTACAATTTCCATGCGGGTACTTTCAACAGTTTATGAACAGCAAAAATACGCATTGTTACATATATAAAAGTCAATAAAAAGCAAATTAATCAAATATGTAGCTGAGCAATAGCAGGAAGATATTATAAATTTTAAATTAAATTATTATCATTAAAATAAATATATAAAGATATTACCCAATTTAAACCGTTTTTGAGTCGGATATTCAGAAAACTACCGGGGCAATATACCATATATAAAAAGCTCAGCGGGTTTGTACCAAAATCTTTCCAACGTAGAAAATGACTTTCTCTCCATTTTCAGCCTATTGAACGTTCTTAGGCATAATACAAAACAAGCAAAAATATAGCACAAACGGAAGCTTTATTTATTAACATTTCACATGCTGTTATCGTTTTGTGCCCGCCAGAATTCAAAATTTGCCAAGAGAAAAAGAAAGAAAAAATATATGAAAAGCTCAAAGGCTTTAGTAGGAAAGTGCTGCCCCTGTTTCAAACGAGTAGCAGCACATATTACCATAGCATATCTAACGACAAACAATGAACTGCAACAGCATTATGGCTGCTTCCATTATAAACTCGTTCAGAATTGAATATTTACATACAATAGCCTAATGGGATGCTTTTAGGAAAACCTAAAAGGCTTTATTTCGATAAAATTTACAATTTGAGTCCATAAAATTGGAAGGATATACGTTAGGTCTAATTTTTCAATTATCAGATCTCAATTAAAGTCCATGAGAATCTGATATTTTCGATGAATTATAGTATCATATCGTACAATTGATTGTAAGAGGCCTCAAATTGAAAAACAGCACGACACATACTTTAACATATTAAAAGCGAAATTATTCGCGATAGCCAGGCAAAGACAGTTATCTGGGCTAGGATAGTTTCGAGCAGCTTTGAATAGCGAAGATTAGTTTAACAGTTTATTCGGTGCTTTCGTACTTCAAAGCCGTTTAGGATACGATTATTCTGTAAAAATTGAAAATAAAAAATTATAGCGCAAACTGGCGGGGTTTATTTTATCTATGAAATTATAAGAGCAAAAGTTAAAGCCCCATAGAATGCGATATTTGCGCTGTTATGGGCTGAATAAAATTTTATGAAAATCTAAACCAGCTTATATGAAGAGCTTTAAACAAATTATTTTTCGGTTCAATAGGTTTTGAATGAATAAGTTGAAAAAATCTCAACTAGGCAATACTAGTGATATCCTACTTGAATAGAGAATAGTACACCTTATATTTTATTTTATTAATTAATAAAATAATAAAATTACAATAAGGATATAAAAATTATTAAGAGCTATTTTCAATAGTAAAAATAGGGCTTTACAATCCATTAAATCCGATATAGCATTTAAAATAAAAATCTATCGCAATCAGGAGGACTTTATTTTTAAAATAAGCCCCTTGACATTCGTCTAAAAAATTTATTATAGCTGATAATGGTAATTATCAAAATCTAAAAGACTAAATTATATTTTTTTAAAGCTCCCAATAGATACTGGGTCGCAAATATAGTAAGAATCTTCATTCCACAATAATTTTTTAAAAATAATCTCCACGAATTTGATCCATTTGGCATTTGCTAATGGAGGCGATTCAAAGATCTATAGCAAAACCTGTTATCAAACCGCTTAAAATCCAATAATCAATCAAAACGGCATTTACAAAAAAAATATTCAATTCTAATTGAGTTTAATTGTATTAAAATTGATAACAAACCCTCCAAAAATCGCATAATTACCAAAAAATCCTCCAAAATTTCAAATATTGCAAAGAAATCAACTATAAACTGATCTCCGAACAGATTTGCCAGATTTTATGTCCATAAATCAACATTTTGAAATCTCCAGTAGCAAAAAATAATTCCGATTGATCCAAAGTCACTTAAAATGCCATAAAATCTTAAAAATTTATAAAAAAATCTAATATGCAAATCTAAATCGCTTTAGAGAAACGAAAACAGCATATCGATAAAATCCAAATTTAAATATTCCATAAAAATTCATCGAAAACACTCTCTGCACGGCATATTTTCAATTTTTTTCTAAAAAAAATCAAATATCTAAACCTAAACGGCTCAAAATGCATATTTCTTTCAATCTCAAAATTATCAAAGCCTTTCAGACTTTGATAAAATTGAAATAAAGCTACCAAAGTCTAAATAATTTAGTCTAAACGGTTTAAAAACCAATTTCTGGGCTTAAAGACCATAAATATGCCGATACAAACCCTTTTATAATTCCATAAAAAGTTGTTTAAAAAGTTTTAAAAAAAATATTCCATTCTAAAAAGGTCTAAAATACCTCAAGAATCCAGTTATCGAAAATAAAGCCGTTTAGAATTGAATATTTCAAAAGGGGAGTTTATCCCTTTCCAAATATCGTATCCTAAATAGGTTTGATTCGATATTGACAAAGCTAAACAAAGATTCTCGAACGTATTCCACAATCTTTTTTTTCAATAAATACTAATATTTTAAATTAAAGATTCTCTTATTGTTTATTAGGGTGTGGAAAAGTGGTATAAATTGATCTGAATCGATTTTGATTTGCGGTTTTTATAGAGTTTTCAACAATTTTTCAACAGAATTTTTGCTTTAAAGAGCTGATTTTTAAAAATCTAATTTTTGACGTTTTTTATTTTCCATAATTTTTTGTTGAATAGTCGCTGTCGAGAAAATGTGGAAATCTATCAAATTTTATGCGGAAAAATAATTGGAATTCGTGCTGTGAATAGGGGATCTGTGGAATGTTAAATACTTTTCATTTTTATTTAACCTTTTATTTACACGTTTTCCACATTTTTCGTTAATTTCAACCATCACTTTTGGGGATAGTTTGTGAATTTAAAATATATGGCAGATAGAAAGGTAGATTTTTTGGTCATTGGATCAGGTATTGCCGGATTGAGCTTTGCGTTAAAGGCTTCAAAATTTGGTAAAGTGTTGATAGTCACGAAGTCCAATGAGGATGAGTCTAATACAAAATATGCGCAGGGGGGAGTGGCTGCCGTTGTGGATAAGTCTGATAGCTTCGAAAAGCATATCATTGATACTCAGATAGCTGGGGATGGATTATGTGATGTGGAAATTGTGGAAAACGTCGTTAGAGAAGCACCGGATCGAATCGCTGAACTTATTTCCTACGGAACCTCATTTGACAAGGAAGAATCGGGGGTATATGACCTGGCTAAAGAGGGCGGGCATTCGGCTCACCGTATTCTTCATTATAAGGATATAACAGGTTACGAAATAGAAAGAGCATTGTTGGAGCAGGCCCATAGCGATCCCAATATTGAAATTGTCACACATTATTTTGCCGTAGATCTGATTACCCAACATCATATGGGGGAATATGTGGATAAAAATAGGGAGGATATAACCTGTTATGGTATCTATGCTTTCAATACTTCATCCCACCTCGTGGACAAAATTTTAAGTAGGGTGACTGTCATGGCTTCCGGTGGAGCTGGTCACGTGTACTCGAGTACAACTAACCCGACTATTGCTACCGGTGACGGTATAGCCATGGTTTACCGGGCTAAGGGCAAGGTGCGTAATATGGAATTTATGCAGTTTCATCCCACTTCATTATATAATCCTAAGGATTCTCCGGCTTTTTTGGTGTCTGAAGCCGTTCGCGGTTTCGGAGGGATTCTTAGACGGGTGGATGGTGAGTCTTTTATGGAGGAATATGACGAGCGGGCATCATTGGCTCCCAGGGATATTGTTGCGCGCGCTATAGATGCGGAGATGAAAAAATCCGGTATAGATTATGTGTATTTGGATATTACCCATAGGGATAAGGAGGATATCATTAAGCATTTTCCAAATATTTATGAGAAGTGTCTCTCCATCGGATTGGATATGGCGACAGACTTTATACCGGTCACTCCGGCAGCACATTATTTATGCGGGGGAATATATGTGGATGATTTCGGAAGAAGCAGTATACGCAACCTGTACGCTTGTGGGGAGTGTTCGTCAACCGGACTACATGGGGCAAATCGTTTAGCTTCGAATTCTTTGCTGGAAGCCCTTGTATATGCGCATCGCATCTTTTTGGATGCGACCAAAGCGATTGAATCTATACATTATGTTACTAATGTCCCGGATTGGGATGACTCCAAGACTTCACTTTCTAATGAAGATATTTTGGTCAGCCATAACTTGCGTGAATGTCAGAAAATTATGAGTGACTACGTAGGTATTGTCCGGTCGGATTTTAGATTGGAAAGAGCCTTAAAGCGTCTTCATTTATTATATGAGGAAACAGAGGACTTTTATCGTAACACGAGGCTCTCTGTGAAGCTTTGTGAACTGCGTAATGTGATCCAGGTAGCCTATATTGTAACCAAGTCGGCTATGTTGAGGAAAGAGAGTAGGGGCCTACATTATACGACGGATTATCCACAGCATTCAACTGTATTACAAGACACAATATTTTAGGAGATATGGCACTTATTTTACCTGTTCTGGACAAGTCTCCATTGATAGCGGAGGAATGCTTTTTAGCACCCAATTCGACTATTGTCGGCGATGTGGAGATTGGACACCATTGTTCGGTATGGTTCAATGCGGTAATACGCGGAGACGTTAATTATATTCGTATAGGGCATTATACCAATATCCAGGATGGGGCTGTTATTCACTGTACTTATCAAAAGTGTGGGACTACTATTGGTAATTATGTGAATATTGGCCATCAGGCAATGGTACACGGATGTGTCGTGGCGGATCACGTATTGATCGGAATGGGGGCTATCGTAATGGATAATGCCGTAGTGGAGTCTAATGTAATTATTGCAGCGGGCGCTGTTGTTTTGGAGAATACGCGTTGTGAGTCCGGTTTTTTATATGCCGGCGTTCCGGCTAAAAAGATAAAAGCGCTGACTGAGGAACAGAAAGCGCTTTTACAGCAGTTGCCACACAACTACGTATTATATAGTTCTTGGTTTTAGCTTAAACGTATTAGCAAGATATTTTCGCCTTTATTTTTAGCAGTGGCCTTGACTTTATTCCTTTTTGAGGCCATTTAGAGAAAAACTATCTTTTTGTTCCCAGTTTGCACGTATCGTGAAAACCTTGTTTAAATAAACAACGGGCTCGGGAAAAGTCTTCTTTTCAACATCTCCGGTATCCCATATGCCGTTGTCATTGTCATCCCGAATGACGCGGATGGTATATTTTCCCCCTGGAAATTGTTTATAAACTACTGAAGCGTTATTGCTGTTGATTTTATCAATTCTATATATTTTATCTTTTTTCTCATTGATCAGTTCGACCAGGTAGGTTGTGTTGCTATCCAGGTCGGTGAAATCAAAGGTTAGATCCCCATAATTTTCGCTATCGTCGTATGTCAGATCGAATTTTTTCTCTTTATTTTGTTCCCCGAAATACCCTGTTATGGCACCTTCGGTAAATTCTATTTGATATTTTTTATCCTTTCTCCAATTATAACGGATATGGTAAATATTGGAGTCATTTGTATCCACTGCTAATTGATAATTTGTTCTTACAAGCGAGTCTTCTTTAAACTTTAGCTTTGCCTTATCTATATTTTTTATCGGAGTAAAAGCTGATACCTGAAGGTGATTGATTCTGTCCACTTTTCCGTTATTTGGTGTAAATTGCGGGTCAATAACCTGTTCAATTTTTACGTTTCCCTTTCTGACGAGAATGGTATCCAGAGGTTTTTCATTTTCCGTTAGAACGAGTTTTAAAGAGTCTATTTTTAGATTTGGCAGAAACAACGTTGCAGAATCAGCACTCTTCGAGAACCGTACTATTTTATCCTTGTTGTTGACCTCATCATTCAGAATATTAAGTTTGGGTTTATCTACTCTTCTATTGAAAATGAGCAGTACACTACCATTTTTTTCAAACTTCTTTTCCTGGATGCGGAATTTTTTTGGAATTGCTTTAAATACTTCAAGATTGATGTTGGTAAGATCGCGTTCCAATACGATGGAATCTTTTAGAAATCCTATTTCTTCATCAGGTGCATTATAGATTCGGTCATTGTTCTTTTCCTGAAGTGCATATATGCGATATGTCCCTTCACGCAGATTATTTAGTTTATAATTTCCGGCGGTATCCGTTGTTGTAAAAATATTGGCTTTCTTTTTTCCGAAAATTGAATCTTGACTTATGGGGATTAGCAGAACTTTAACCTCTTTTAAGACCTCTTTTGTCATTGCGCTCTTTACATTACCCGATATACTGAGCGAGTCAATTTTATCACCTGTTGCAAATACATAAGCATAATTTACCAATGCATTTCCTGCATTATAATCTACAAGACCTTTACCAAAATAGATGCTATAGGTCGTATTTTTTTCCAGCGAATCAGGTAAAGTGATTTCCAGATTTTTTTTCTTGATTTTGAATTGGGGATTACTTCCCATATCAGGCGTGATACTAAATTCCTTTTGTTGATTGGCCAACTTGACATACTCATCAAATGTGATCACTATTTTTTTCTCCGTAAAATTCTTCGAAAAGTTCGTAGGACTTTCCTGTAGAATTTTTGGTGGAATGGAATCTTTGGGCCCCCCTGTCGGCTGTTGTATACTCGCACATTGTATTGACAAGCCAATGAGCATTATAAACATGCTTAAAATAAGTAATCTCGTTTTTAAGCTACTTTTTAGCCTCTCTGAACTACTTTTATTATTTTTTAAAGAAGTTGTCATAAAAAATAGAATATTGTCTTAAATCGCTTATTTTAAGCTTGTTTTTTATTATTTATAATTATCTGGTAATCAATTAATTAACTCATATGTACCATCAAAACGCTGATATCTGACGGTGATACGCCTGAAATTCGGGAAGCCTGCCCCAATGTTCTGGGTTTTACTTTCGCTAATTTCTGCCTGGCTTCTATGGACAGTGAAGTTAACAAACTATAATCGAAATCAGGATTAATTTCTCTATCTTCCATCTTCTTCATGCGGTTGACGATCTCGATTTCCTTTTCGAAATAGCTTTCGTACTTGAGATTAATTTCAGCCTGCTCTATGGTTTCGTTGTCAAATTGAGAAACGTATTGAGCAAAGCCTTCGTCCCCTTTGACGATGTCCTGTATATTAACCTGCGGTCGGGCAAGTACGTTACTTAAACGAGTTTTTTGTGCAAGTGCACTTGAACCCACTTCGGCCATTACGGCATTCATCTTCTCGAGATCGGTTGAATTCTGCTTGAGGTATTCAATGATGTTATTCGAATTTTCTATTTTAGCCTCTACTTTCTTTAGTCTTTCCTCACTGACCAATCCCAGTTTGTACGCTAATGGTGTAAGGCGGATATCGGCATTATCCTGACGTAATAAGAGCCGGTGCTCTGCTCTCGAAGTGAACATACGGTAGGGTTCTTCGGTTCCTTTTGTGACAAGGTCATCCACCAGTACACCGATATAGGACTCGGATCTTTTTAGAATAAGTTCTTTATCCTCATTGACACGTTGATGTGCATTGATACCTGCAAGGAAACCTTGTGCTGCTGCTTCTTCGTACCCTGTGGTTCCATTGATCTGTCCGGCGAAGAAAAGGTGTTTCACCAATTGAGTTTCCAATGTTAGGTCAAGCTGCATCGGTGGAAAGTAATCGTATTCTATTGCATATCCCGGACGGTACATCTTGGCATTTTCGAAACCCGGAATGAGTTGAAGAGCTTTTAGTTGTACATCTTCGGGAAGCGAAGTCGAGAAACCATTTACATATATTTCCACGGTTTTGAATCCTTCCGGTTCCACAAAAATCTGATGTCGC